>Ga0307379_10001570_pt1 | contig 35915 bp, 25 predicted proteins | sample UN2MG_FD_202237 | JGI IMG/M metagenome (GOLD analysis project Ga0307379, IMG submission 202237) | Soil microbial communities from Risofladan, Vaasa, Finland - UN-2 | ecosystem: Environmental > Terrestrial > Soil > Coastal area > Acid sulfate soil | place: Finland: Risofladan, Vaasa | collected...
ATCCAGGTAGGCTGTAGTTCTCCTCGGTGCACAGCAGGTACGACGTGCACGTCTCAGCGAAGGCCAACTCCCCTCTCTGGCGAGCCTCTCTGACCTTCTCGAGCGACCCTCGGCAGGTGACATGGACCACATAGATGGGAGCCTCAGCCATGGCCGCCAGCGCTATCGCTCGCCCGGTTGCCTCCGCCTCTGCCTCCGCTGGACGGCTGCGGGCGTGCCACAGTGGTGACGTCTTTCCCTCAGAGAGGTGCCTCTGGATCAGGTAATCTACGACCTGTCCGTTCTCCGCGTGCACCAGCACCAATGCGCCGATCTCCCGCGTCTTCAGCAACACCCTGAACAGGCTCCCGTCGTCCACCATGTAACGGCCGGGGTAGGCGAGATAGACCTTGAAGCTGGCGATACCCTCCTTGACCAGCGCCGGCATCTCGTCCTCCAGGACGCTGGCATTGGCGTCGGTGATACTGACATGCAGGCCGAAGTCTATGACCGCCCTGCCCTGGGCGCGCCCCAGTCGCTTCTCCAACACCTCGTGTAGCGATAAGCCGCGCTCCTGATCCGCGAAGTCGACTATCGTCGTAGTGCCACCACAAGCCGCCGCTACGGTGCCAGTGACGAAGTCGTCGCTCGACTCAGTCTCCCCCACCGGGAGCTCCATGTGCGTATGTACGTCCACTCCCCCAGGCAACACATACAGTCCATCCGCATCTATGACCTCATCACCCTCCAGCTCTTTGCCGATGAGGGAGACTTGGCCACCCTGGATGCCGATGTCCGCCTTGTACGTCTCGCTGGCGGTCACAATGGTGCCGTTCTTGATAACCGTATCCATTAGATGAGCATCCTGCTGAACTCACTGACCAGTTGCCTTGACCTACCTGGCTGCTCTTGCTCCAGATTCTCAATCACCGCCGTGACCGCCTCTCTCCTGGCAGGTAAGAGGAAGTCTTCGAAAGACCTGTAGTTGGGCTCGTAGCCGAAATACCGGAACAGTGTCCCCAGCCTGAAATTGGCCCGCTCCTCTTCTGACAGTTGCAGATAGCGCGCCATGATGGAGAGCATGGCCTCTTTGTCCTCCGGCAGCTGACCCCGCACGTCCATCAGGATGTTAGTGGAATGGTCGCTGGCGAAGTAGCTGGAAACCTCGAGACTCTGTATCAGCAGCTGCTCCTCCTTGACCTTCTCCTCATCGCTCGACTCCTCGAAGTCTCCGCTGACCAGCCTGTCGTACAGTGGCATCCCCTGCTTGATGGTCAGCGTTCTCACCCTGATATAGTCGGGGTTGACTTCGTTGAGGACCCGAGCTGTGTGCAGGGCGTGGTTTCGCCACGTCTCCTCGCCCTCCAGCCTCAATCTCCCGCCCAGGCCGAGAACCACGTACAGGCACAGGGAAATGTCGGACTCGACCACCTTCGTCCCACCCTCCACGACGAGGTCGGACGTCACCCCTTTCTTCATGTACTCAAGCAAGGGATCGTAGCCCGATTCCAGCCCAATGTGCAGTCTGCTGAGTCCGACTTCGTGAAGCTGCCGAAGCTCCTCCACCGACTTCCTGGCCACAGTTCTGGCCCTGGCGTAGCTCGTCACGCGCCGCACGCTGGGGAACCTCTCTTTCAGACGAGAGAGCACCTGGACCAGATCGCCTGTCTTCATCACCAGACTGTTGGCGTCTTGGAGGAAGGCGGTCTGGAAGACATCCCCGTGATACTCAGCAGCCCTGTCTATGTCCGCCAAAACGTCTTCCAGTGGCCGGCGTTCGAACCGAGTCCCCTTGTAGGTAGGACAGAACTCACACTTGTTCCACGGGCAGTTCCTGGTGGCCCGGATCAGAAGGCTTGCCGCCTCGCTGGGGGGTCGGATGGGACCCACCTCATAGGGTAGCCCAACCGCGATCATACCCACTCCGTTCCTCCGAGGCTACACGCTGTGCGCACCGTTCGCTCGGCAGCCGTTGTCGCTGATCATGGGCTTGACTCACCACCCCCCACCCCTTCGCCGAAGTATGAGCGCAGGGCCTCCTCCCACCGACGAAGCCTGATTCCCAGTTGGGTAGCTGCGCAGAAGTTGCGAAGAGTTGCGTTCGCGGGAACCCTAGTGGGGCGATCATAGGTCCGAGCAGGATGCAATGGAAAACGGCTCTTGCCCGCAAGTTCCAGTATCTTGCTGGCGAACTCGTACCGCGAACAGCTCCCCTCGTTAACCAGGTGATAGATGCCGTACAGAGGATACTCAATCAGACGCACGATAGCCTCTGCCAGATCCGGGGCGTACGTAGGCGAGCCGACCTCGGTGGTCACCACCGAAAGCTCATCGCGCTCCCCTGCTAGCGCGAGTATCTTGGCAACGAAGTTGTTGCCCCCTCGAGCGTACAACCACGCCGTGCGCACGATATAGAACCGACTCAGCAAATCTCGCACGAGAAGCTCCCCAGCCAGTTTAGATCTACCGTAGACGTTGATCGGGTTCGCCTCCTCGAACTCCAAGTACGGCCCTCCCCTAGTGCCGTCGAAGACATAGTCGGTGCTGATGTAGACCATGGGAGCGTCGCAACGCTGACAGGCCACGGCCACGTTCCGAGTGCCGAGCGCGTTCACCCTGTAGGCAGAATCCGGGTCGAGTTCACACGCATCTACGTCGGTGAGGGCTCCCGCGTGGATCACCACCTCGGGTTGGTAGCCCTCTATCGTCCCAATGATTCCTGGTTGTTCTACGTCATACTCTGGGAGATCGACGAGCAGGATTTGGTGCCCGACCAGGACATCCCGCAAGCTCCTCCCCAGTTGTCCGTGAGCCCCCGTGATGACGATGCGCATCTATCTCCCTCCACGCCGGAAGACCGTCTCTCATCCACGCCGCCACCATTGTATCAGCTTCCATACCGGAGGGGTAGTGCAAGCCTACCCACACATGCTCGTGGACGTCGCCCAGGGTGGTACCGTTCTGCAACTTGATCTGGGCTATGCTGGAGGTTTGCCGAGAGGGGTGATATAATCCTGCGGCAGTGCGCCTCAGCACACGACGAAGGAACACGCCGCACGGTAGCAGGATTTCGCAGGGGGTAGACCACCATGGAGATGGAGATCAACTTGCAGGATTACGTGGACGTTGTCTTGCAGCACTGGCCGGTCGTGCTCGCTGTCTTCCTTGCGGCGACGGTGGTGGCAACCGTGGCAAGCTTGGTGCAACCCGCCACCTATGAAGCCAGCGCCAGCCTTTTGGAGGAGAGTTATGAGTTCGTGGACACACCGCGACTGTCCTCTCGCGACCGCACGGTCATCAAACTCTACCCGACTCTGGTGAAGAGTACGGCTGTGGAGAACGCCGTGGTTGAGGCCGTGGAATCCAGCCTCTCGGCGGCTGAGAAAGCCCCTGGTGCCCTGCTAGCCATGGTGACGCTTGTCGAGGATCGTGATAACCCAGCCTTATTCCAGCTCAAGGTTCGGGCCGATGATCCCAACAAAGCTGTGCACATCGCCAACGCCTGGGCGGAGCAGTATGTACAGATTGCCAGCAGCTTGCAGCCCAGTTGGGGCCCTCAACTGGAAGTTGCTGCCCAGAGCCTGGAATCAGCGGAAGAGGCACTGGCGGCATTTGAGCGAGAGAGCGGGCTGGGCGTGACGGTAGATCTCGTTGATGACAGTGACGAGGCCCCACCGTACCTCTTGCTGGGTCCTCGCGGCCGAGAGTTTGAGATGAAAGCCCTCCTCTTGGCGCAGCACCGACAAGCCCGTGACAATCTCCTGCTCCTGTTGAACAGCGCTCAGGAAGCCAAGGGGGCCCGCGGTACGATAGGTGACCTCCCGCTTCAGTTGTTGAGCGAAGGGCTTCTGGATGAAAGAGGCCAAGTGCTGGTCGAGGCAGCTGGAGCACAGGACGATTTGGACACGCTTATCTCGCTACTGCGCAGGGAGGAAGCGGCTTTCTCTGACACCGTTGACGATTTGGCCCTTGATGTAGAGCAACTGCAGGCTGAGCTTGTGGACGACAAGCTTGAGCTTGAACGCCTGGTGCGGGCGAGGGACCTGGCGGAAGGGACCTATGAGGCCCTCAGGAACCAGGCGGAGGGCGTTGGGCTGTTCGAGCCCAGGACCCAAGTGCTGGGGGAAGCACGTGGCTCGAAGCTGATAGGGCCCAACCGAGAGCTCGATATCGTGCTGGGCGCGGCCTTGGGGCTAGCCGGGGGTGTTCTAGCGGCCTTCGCCGTACACTACTTGCAGGGGATACGAACCGGCGCCCCCGCGGGACCATCGCAGGTGGACGGTCTTTAGCCAGCATGTGCAGCTTTCGCGTGCCCAGCGCAGTGCGTTGAACCTGGACCTCGCCGATCCCCGTATTGAACTGTGCTTTCTAGTCATCGCAGGATGAAAAGCTCAAGGCTCTTCTCTTGGCTTCATATCGAGTGGCGCTGGCTGGTGCTGTCCGTCTTGGTGGCCCATTGGGTCATGGGCACGCTGTACAGCCTTGCCACACCTATCTGGGAAGGTCCTGACGAGTGGGGCCACTACAGTCACGTCAAGTATCTGATTGACAACCGCTCGCTCCCCGGCCCGGAAGACTCCACCTCGCCTCTAGACCAGTTGACCCATCCGCCTCTGTACTATATCCTGACCGCCCTAGCCACGTCCTGGGTGGATGCCAGAGACGGATTGCAGCCTGTAGCGAACCCTTATGCATACTCAGGCATCATGGAAGGTGGCGTCAATCGTTTCATCCATACTGACGCGGAGGCCTTTCCCTATCGCGGGACCGTTCTCGCCGTCCACGTGGCGAGGCTGTTTTCGGTCTTCATCAGCACCCTGGTCGTGGTGGTGACCTACCTCCTCGGGCGGCTGCTATTCCCGGCTCAGCAGCAGATAGCCCTCGGAGCTATGGCTATCACCGCTTTCTCCCCAGAATTCCTCTATGTGGGCAGCGTGATCAACAATGATATCCTGGTTACACTGTTCTTTGCCCTGACTTTGTACTTCTCCGTCAAGGTTGTGATGGCAAGCTCCAGGCTGAGGGACCTCTTCGCCTTGGGAAGCTTCACAGGGCTGGCAATTCTGTCGAAGTACAACGCACTGGCGTTGATACCTCTTGTGATCGTGGCTGTTGGCGTCGCCGTGGTAAGAGGAGCGAGGCGACAGGGATCATTGAAGACTGCGCTGACGGGGGCGTTCCTTCTCGTCGTGGGCCTAGCGTTGGTCTATGGTTGGTGGCTCTTCCGAAGCGCCACTCTTTTTGGCAGCTTTACCACTAGGTCGAACTCCATCGTGACCCGCTTCCTGAGAGATCTTGTGGATCCCTTGAACGCCGCAGAGGCAGCGCACTGGGACGTGCTACCCGAAGCCTTGCGGTACTTCTACAAATCGTTCTGGGCGTCTTTCGGCTGGGGCAACATAGATGCCGAGACGTGGGTCTACCAGGTTCTGGGCCTCCTCTGCTTGCTGGGCATCTCAGGCTTCATCCTCTTCCTGATGGGAAGGGCGAGCCTTTCGGTCAAGGCCGGCAGCGTGATGCTCCTTCTCAGTTTTCTGTTTGTCTCGGTCCTGGCAATCTATCGAACGTTGGCTCTTGGCGATCCCGTGCTGCGCGGAAGATATGCACTCCCGTCCATATCAGGGGTCTGCGTGCTACTCTCTCTAGGTCTAGTCCGGCTAACCCCCCCCAGGCTCGGCCGTGTACCGATCCTATTGGTGGCGTCATCAGTATTCCTTCTCGGTCTAATTGCTCCTTTCCGATACATTCTTCCGGCCTATGCCAGGCCTCCCATCCAATCATCCGACGAAACGATGCGCATCCCAAACCCTTTGGCGATCAACTTCGGAAACAAGATGGAGCTGATAGGGTACGACGTGGCAGTGCACAAGGTCAGACCCGGAGAGTCTATGCCCATAACACTCTACTGGCGCTGCTTGGCTGAGATGGACGAGAACTACACCGTGGGCTTGACCGTACTGGGTCCCGACGACGAGGCGTACGGCAAGGTAGCGGCGTATCCGGGCCATGGCAACTACGCCACCTCATTATGGAAGCCCGGGAGTATCATAGAGGACTCCTATCAAGTGCGCGTCGGCCGCAGGTTCCCAAGTCCTGGGCTGGCGCGCATCTACGTCGCCGTCTATACATACCCTGACGAACAGCATCTGCACCCTGTGGACTCCCAGGGTACACCTGTGAGCCAAGCGGCCGTCTTCGGACAGGTTGCCGTGGCGCCTGCCAAGGCCCCTGAGTACGCTATTGAGAACTCCACGCAGCTCAATCTGGGGGACCAAATGGCCCTAGTGGGGTACGAGGTAAGGGAAGCGGTGTTCACGGTTGGATGCCCACGTCTCGTCCTCTATTGGCAAGCCTTGACTGACATGGAGGACGACTACACGGTTTTCGCTCACCTGCTAGATGAACGAGGACAGACCTTGGCGCAACACGACAGCCAACCCCGCCAAGGTGCCTATCCCACATCTTTCTGGGAAGCGGGCGAGATCATTGAGGATGAGCATCCCCTGTGCCTTCCCCCAAACCTGCGGGCCGGACAATTCGATGTTGTCGCAGGTGCCTATCTCCTGCAGACCATGCAGCGTCTCCCCATATACGACGAAGGAGGGCGCCGCGTGCCCGGAGATGGCATCGCGCTGACGAAGCTGGACCTGCGAGTGCCTGGCCGCCGCTTCTTCACACCTCTTGTACTCAGCCGATAATGGTTGAATCGAGCAGTTCTCCAGCTGCACAAGGCAGACACTCGTGCCTCTCCACACCGTTCTAAAGAGTCGCCTGCCTATGGCGGTGCTCTTCCTCTGCCTGGGTCTCGTGAGGGGGTTCTCCTATAGCGTCATCGTCCCTCCCTGGCAAGCGCCTGACGAACCCGGTCACCTGGAGTATGCCAGATTGCTTGCTGAGAAACGGCGGCCACTAACCAGGGAAGACATCTCCCCACAGCTCCAGAGAGAGATACTCTCTTCGATGCATGATTCTGACTTCTGGAAGTACGTGCACCAGCCAGACCCGGAGCAGATACCGGACTCCTTCAATGATGATCCCTTCCTCGTTCTCTCAGGCACGCAGGTGGGGGATGAGCCACCGCTCTACTACCTGGTCCCGGCGCTCATCTTCGCTCTCGCGCGGCCTGAGGATGTCCTGCTTCAGCTGTATGTCATGCGCTGGTTCTCCGTATTGCTCAGCGGTTTTGTGGTAGTGGTGGCCTATTTGACGGCCGATGAGCTATTCCACCGCGATCGCTTCTTGGTCGTCGGCGTTCCCATCTTCGTCGCCTTCCTGCCCATGTTCACGTTCATCGGGGCGTCGGCAAACAACGACATTATGGCTGCTCTACTCGCTTCCTTGTTGATCTACCGTCTGATCAGCTCCTTCAAGGGGGGGTTCTCTTCGAGGTCAGCGCTGGTGGCGGGATTGCTCCTCGTGCTCACCGTCTGCTCCAAGAAGACCACGCTGTTCACCATCCCTCTGGCTGCCATGGCCTTGCCGATGTATGCATGGCGTCCGGGCAGGAGTTGGCGACCAGATCGAGGGCACGTAATCGGGGCGGCCTGCCTGGCATGCCTGGTCGTGATTTGGGGCATCTGGCAGTGGGATGGGCCAGACGCCGAATGCTGGGTTCAAAGTCCACAGTCGGGGATGAGGGTGAGGACTAGAGCACACGCCAGATCCGGGCTCTATTCCTTCCACGTGAGAGACGACAGTGCTCTGCAGATCAGGCGCCTGGTCCAGGCTGTCCCCCCCGACGTTGTCGAGCTGTCACACGAGCAACCGCTCACGCTGAGCGCGTGGGTCCGCAGCGATAACCCATCGCAAGAAGGATACCTCGTGATTCGCGACAGTCAGGGCAGCACTGTGTTGAACTTCGAGGCGAGCGAACGATGGACTCTGAAGCAGCTACGCCGGTTCGTCGCGCCCGGTGTGCAGTCTATGCGCATAGTGATGGGTTCCGGCCAGCACGCAATCATCGAACAGACAGGCGATCTATACTTCGATGATGTCACCCTCTCCAGATCCAGAGGCAATGCCCATGAGGCGTCAAACTTGCTCCAAAACGGCTCTGCGGAATTCCCGGCGCTGCGCCCAGCTCCCCTGGTGGGCAGCCTCGCGAAACACTTCTCCATTTCGCGGCTGTTGGATAGTGGCAGTTACAGTCGCAGCAACATGCAGAGATACGGTGTCTATGGTCTCCTCACCTTTGCCGGCTTCTGGGCCAATTTCGGTTGGCTTACTCTTCCACTGGATCCTGTATTGTACGGCTTGCTGGCCGTGCTTTGCCTGGTCCTGGGCGTTGGGCTGGGGCTCTGCTGCACCGATGCATTGACGCTGTGGAAGCGGAGGAGAGATTCTCTACCCACGTGGCAGGACAAGTCCCTGTTCTTGCTCCTTGTGGCCTTATGTCTGATACTTTTCCAGACGTTTCTTCCCATGATAGGCCGAGACTGGCAGCCGCAGGGGAGGTATCTGTTTCCAGCAATCATCCCCATAGCTACGCTCCTCAGCCTTGGCTGGCACCGAATCCAGAGGAAACGGGCGAGCGACCTTGGTTTGCTAGCCTGGGTGACGCTTCTCTTCCTATTGGATGTCCTCTGTGTTTTCGGTTACATTATCCCGCACTATTATGGATGATCCTCAGCGGTCAAGCACCAAGATTCGCGGAGAGGAGGGTACATTGGCGGGCAGCAGGCGCCGCACTTGGCCCGTGGCTATCCTGCTTCTGGGCCCCGTTCGGGGGCTGGCCGGGGCATGTTATGACTGCCACGAGGCTATCCGCGCGGGGACGAAACTCAAGGCGAGGGCTTCACATGGGGGTTCAGCTTGTTCCCGCCCCCATTGGTCAGTTGAAGGACTTCCTCGTCCCCCCAGGCAGAGCGCATGTACAGCTGGAAGGAGCCGCCTTCGTCTGAGGCGTAGATAACAGCTCGACCATCGCTGGACCAGACGGGATCCACCTCCTGCCCCGGTTCCGAAGTTACGGGCCGTCCCTCGCTGCCATCCGCATTCATCACCCAGATATCGTAGTTCTCGCTGTTTCTCGCAGTCTCATGTGCCCAGGCCAGGGCTGTCCCGTCGCGCGACCACGCAGGGCTCAAATCGCCCCCCTCTTCCTCCGTCAACCGCACGATACGATGCACCGACATGCCGTCCGCTGCAAGGTCCCCGGTGTAGATGTCCAGTCTGAAAGGCAGAGCGTACCTTTCGTAGTGCGCGAATGCGACCTTCGCGCCATCCACGGTCACCGATGGATACGCATAGGTGAAATGAGGATCCCACAAGCGCTCTACACCAAGCCCCGACTGTGTTTCGGGGCCCTCTACCGAGATCGCGATCACCTTCAGCCCCATGTTCCCCGGACCATCGAAGTACCCTCGGCCCAGGTATATGCTCCTCCCATTGGGATGCCATGCTATTCCTTCCAGGAAGATGGAGCCGGAATCGTAGATCCTGTGCCGGGAACCGCCGTCCGCGTCCATGATCCACACATCGATGGTACCATCTGCTTCCTGACGACTGAAGGCGATCATGGTGCCGTCCGGCGACCAGACCGGGGAGCTCTCATCCTCCTCCGACTCAGTGAGTCTGGCCGGCTGCGAGTCAGGGGACAGAACGAAGACCTCGTAGTTGCCCGGCCCGTCGGAGACGTAGGCTATGGTATCCCCAAACAAGAGAGGTCCTTCAGGTAGCTGCCTTCCCGGGTAGGCGCTGGGTGTCACGGATGGAGAGCTCTCCGGCGTGGCACAGCCGCCCACAAGCACAGCTACTATGGCACATAGCGAAACCACTACCCGTCTCATGCTCGCACAGGCACCCCCCCAGTACATAGGCGACCTATTATACAGGACCGTGACGTTTAGGTCAACGTTTGCGCCCTGGTCCGATGCACACGTGGCAGGGAGACGGTTGTAGCGATGGTATCGCTCTGATATAATGGCCATAATTCCTGACCTGCCCCGTGTCGGTAGCCTACCATTGTGCGTCGAGCCACACCCGTGTTCATTCCGGCCACGACGCCCGTTCCGAGGCAGCCAGTACAACCAGGGTAGCGCGTATTGCCAGAGAGATTCACTAGTGCGGCATTTGTCAAAGACTCCACCGTGATTTCGGCTCTGAGCATCCTCGGAGTCGCAGGAGCTTTCCTCCTAGACGTAGTCATGGCCGCCAAGTTCGGCCTGGGCCACAGGACCGATGCCTTCTTCATCGCCGTTGCCATTCCTCAACTCATATGGTCCATTCTCACCTCCGCGACCACGCGTGTCCTGACCCCAGTCTTCACGCAGTTGCTGGACACGGAGGGCGAGGCGGAGACGAGCGTGGTATTCAGCACCCTGAGCACCCTGAGTCTCGTTGCTATGTCGATCCTTGCTGGCGCCGGCGTGCTTCTATCCCCAGTCATAGTGGCCGTCGCTGGTGCTGGTCTGGACGAGCAAACAGCATCGCTCGCCCTGACTCTCAGCCGCATCCTGTTCCTCATGTTGATTCCTGCCGCACTGATACAGATCATGAAGGCCTTCCTCAACGCCCGCAACCACTTTGCCACCCCGGCTGCCGCGACCCTCATTCAGTACGCCATTATCGTCACCACCCTTCTGCTCCTCGGGCCAATCCTGGATATCGCAGCCGTGGCAGTAGGTTACGTGCTGAGCATGGTCGGGCAGGTGCTGGTACTAGGGATCGCCACATGGTTCAAGGGAGGCTCCTACAAGCCTGTGGTGAAACTGCGACATCCCGTCGTGAGACGAACGGTGGGGCTCATGACACCACCACTCAGCGGTGAGCTTCTGGCGCAAAGCGTGGTAGTGATCGAACGCGCTCTGGCCTCATTCCTGGCCCCCGGTAGCGTCTCAGCTCTAGCCTACGCTGGTCGCATCCTGCGAGCATCAGATGTTCTGTTCTTGAACAACGTGGTCGTAGCTGGTCTGCCTCGGCTCTCGAGCCTGGCTGCGGCGAGAGACTTTGACGGCTTCAAGCGATTCTTGTCGCTTGGCCTGAAGTTGACCTGGGCTCTCACCATTCCCCTTACCGCGGGGATCTTGGCACTGAATAGGCCCATTGTCGGCTTGGTGTTTCAGCGAGGTGCATTCAACCCGCAAGACGCCGTGGTGACCGCCAGGATCCTGAGCATGTACATGCTGGGGTTCCCTTTCCTGGCCATGCTCAGGATGTTGCTGACCTCATTCTATGCCGTGCAAGACACCAAGACGCCGTTCTTGATTAGAACGAGCATGATGGGACAGAATCTGATTGGAGACCTCATACTGATGTCGGTGCTCGGCGTGCCAGGGCTGGCCCTATCGACCTCCCTCACCTTTGTCGTGCACTGTCTTCCCGCAGCACGGCTTCTGCGCAGAAGAATAGGCCCCTTGAAGATGCGCGTCGGCGTCTACGTGGCGAAGAGCGCCGTAGCTGCCTGCGTCATGGGAATGAGCACCGTCATCTTCCATATCGGACTGCAACAGGTGCTCGGCAAGATGGCCTTTCCCGGTCAGCTAGTGGCCACCAGCATTGCAGCGTTGTTGGGTGGCATCGTCTACGTGGCCACAATGCTTGTGTTGAAAACAGACGAGTTCCGGCAGTTCGTCGGTTCCGCCCTCAGACGGTTGCCTCTTGGAGAGAACTAGACTGCCGGAACGCCGCACAGAGCACCCGGGCTGAGTGTGCTCCATGCGCCAGCGCAAGCCCAGACCCGGTTCGCTCAAGCCACTGCCACAGGTGGGGCTCAGGACGCAGACCTGGTAGTCATTGCCCGCCATCACACCACAAGGCAGCCTCTAACACTCCATTTCGGTCCCCTGTGCCCAGTCTTGCCAGAGACCCCTGATGGCTGGTGAATACTCTCCGTCCCTCCATTCAGCAGAGCGTTCGACCCTCAACTTCGCCGAAGACACCCCAGCCCGCACCAGTCCTAGCTTTGACAGATGCCCGTCACGCGCGTATAATGCAGCACTGTGAGAATGCACCAGCCACCCCGCCGCCGCCACGCCAGACACCGTCGGGTTCCCACGCATGAAGGCTCGCCATGAACGTGAAGCAGCCAAAGGTATTGCTCTTGGGGGTCGGGTATTTTCCTGCCATTATCAGTGGAGACAAGCAAGCCAGAGAGTCAACGGTGGAACCGTACCCATCTACAATGTCAGACGCCCCTTCCACCGCGGAAGTGCCGACCGCTACTATGCTTCCTCTGGCGAGCTGCTGGACTACAGGCATACGCACGGACCAGTTCGAGAGGCTTTGGAGAAGCATCCGTGGTCGTAGCCTCTCCTGACCCCAGCTTGCTCCACAATAACAGCGACTCTGCCAAAACGATGAGGGAATACCGCGACAGTATGTCGCGATGGGGACCGAGATGGTCATCTTGGGATTTGCCTTCAAGCAAACACCAGTGTCGGGAGACGAGTCGAGAACGTGAAAACGAACGCCGTGCCCAAGCAGCAAACTCAAGGTCTTAGGCGGAGCAAAGGCGCGAGCTGGGGGACACAGAAGACCGTGTCCCAAGAGGTGAGAAGATGACGGCCCCACGAAGCGAGGGAGCCGGTCATCGGGTGCTCGTCATTGGTCTCGACGGCGCCACGTTCGACTTGCTGCTCCCGTGGCTCGAAGAAGGATTCCTGCCCCATATTGCGGGCATCTGGTCCCGCGGCGCCTACGGTCCGCTGCGGTCTACGATTCCACCAATCACCGCCAGTGCGTGGGCTTCCTTCCAGACTGGCATGAACCCTGGTAAGCACGGACTGTTCGACTTCACAGACTACCGACCCGGGTCCTATGAAACCCCATTCGTCAACGCGCAGAGTATCAAAGCAGAGCCCTTGTGGGGGCTACTGAGCCGCCACGGAAAACGGGTCGTGGTCATCAATTGTCCGATGACCTACCCACCTCGTCCTGTGAACGGGGTCCTGATCTCAGGGCTGCTCACGCCTAGCACGAAGGTCGAGTTCACTCATCCGCCGGGGCTGTACCAGGAGCTTATCGGCGAGATAGGTGACTACAAGATCTTCGTGCCGACACGGGCCTTGCAGCACCTAGGGCTGCGGGCATTCGTGGACAAACTGCTTTATGCATCTAGGAAGAGGGCAGAGGCAGCCCGCTTCCTGATGGGCCGCATCGACTGGGACTTCTTCATGGTCCATTTCCACTCTCCCGACGTGCTACAGCATGCTCTGTGGTCACATCTCGACCCTTCTCACCCTGCATACAAGGCAGCGCACGCTTCGCGCCGCGAATACGTCCGGAATTTCTATCGCGAACTCGACGCTCTCATTGGCGGGCTGGTTGAACAAGCCGGAGAGGATGTAACCACGATTCTCATGTCCGATCACGGCTTCGGACCCGCGAAGGAGCGCTTCCATATCAACCAGTGGTTGGCCACAGAAGGATACCTGACGCTGCGGGCGGGTTCCTTGCACAGGCGTTTTGTGGACGGTGCCGAAGACATTATGCGGCGGATGGATTTCCTTAAGCTGAGGAGGCGACTCATACCGCCTTTCAGCAAGCGTGAAGTCCTTGTCCGTCGACTGACCCAGGAGTCTCTCATAGACTGGACCGCCAGTAGAGCATTTGCACTGCCAAGTTCCGCCGCCATCCGACTGCAGATCAATCTGCGCGGCCGGGAACCGTCGGGTGTTGTGGAAGGGGGAAGGGAGTATGAGCATCTTCGCGATGAGATAGCCCAGCGCTTGCTGAGGATCCGAGACCCAGAAACGGGCGGCCCTGTCGTGGAACACGTATTCAGAAGAGAAGAGATATACAGCGGACCCGCGCTTGACTCAATGCCTGACTTGGTGGCACAAACGGTCGGCGGATACCAGATAGCAACACGCTTCAAGGAAAGCCGCCTTTTCAGCCCGCTTGCTGAGGGTTTCACGGGCAATCATCGCATGGATGGGGTGTTGATCATGGTCGGCTATCCCGTAGCCCCTGGGCAGGCTATCCAGGGAGCAGGAATCGCGGACCTGTTCCCTACTATTCTGTACCTGCTTGACGTTCCTCTGCCCCCGAACCTGGACGGCGAGGTATTGATCCAAGCCCTGAACACAAACTACGTCAGGAGCCGTCCGATTCGCCGACGCGCCGAAGGACCTTCACCTCCCGGGCAAACCAGCGGGGAGGGAACCTACTCCTCCGAAGACGCGATGGAGATCAGGGACCGTCTGCAGGGGCTCGGATACATAGACTAGCCCGCATCCGAGGCAGTGGTGCCCGTGCTCACGACGCCAAGGCACACTGCAGCCCCGACGGAAGCTACCTCGGGGATTCGTGTGGCACACCACCAAGCCGCAATGCCTGACCTTGTTAGGCCTATGCCCTCTCTCCGCCCCCCCCGCGAGCGCTCGGTTGGTGGCTGGAACCCAGCAAAGCAGCTGGTCTTCCCCTGCAAGTGCGCAGTCATGGGATGGGAATCCCAGAGCCAACACGCGGTGGTCTGACTAACTGTGCGTCGGCGCTCGGCGGGGGTTCCGCCGCCAGGTTCTTGTTAGTCGCTACGCGTTGCGAGTATAATGGGCGAGTATGGAATTGGGGTCCGGGCCGGCACGAGGACTGCTGTGAGGACGTCTGGCTCGCGTACGGGGAGAGCCAAGTTGAACCAACTCAACGTATTGCTCTTGGGGGTCGGGTACTTTCCTGCCATTATCAGTGGAGACAAGAACTTCTTCTTCAGACTGGTACCTATCATAGCCAGAAGCACAGCCGAGTTGCTGATCGTGTCTATCAACGACCAGCCAGGACAAGCAAGCCAGAGAGTCAACGGTGGAACCGTACCCATCTACAGTATCAGACGCCCCTTCCACCGCGGAAGTGCCGACCGCTACTATGCCTCCTCTGGCGAGCTGCTGGACTACAGGCATACGCACGGACCAGTCCGAGAGGCCCTAGAGAAGCAGGCCGCGGTTGTGGCCTCCCTGCCCACCCTACAGGCGGCCATCAGAGCGCGCGACGTGCAAATCGTGCATTTCATGGACAACTGCGGTTTGGCGATGCCTCTAATCAAGCGTGTCTTTCCGGGGGTGAGGGTTTCTTGCTCGGCGCCAAACTACAACCAGCGGCCATCGCTGTATCGCTTGTATCTGAAGTACGGCCTGGGCATGCTTGACAGAGTCGTTCCCTACACGGAGGCCTATCGCGAGAAGCTAGAGTCAATGGGCGTGCCCGCCAAGAAGCTGCACCTGATAAGATGGGGAGTCCCATTTCAACAGAAGAGATTGAGTCAGCGCGAGAAAGAGCAAGTACGGGCCTCTCTGGGGATTGGGGCTTCGTCGACCCTGTTTGTATGGTCGGGGTACGTTCAGCAAGTCCAGGAGGAAGACTTCTTCAAGACGCTGGAGATAGCCAGGCAGGTTGTACGCCAACATCAGCACACCGAATTCGTCTTCGCCTTCAAGCCGCTAAGCTACAAGGATGCCTATGAGCAATACAGCGAAAGAAGAATCACTATTCTGCCCAGCATCACCAACTTTGTGGACCTGCTGGACACAGCGGACTTTTTCCTCTCGCCCATAGGTGCCGTCGACTCGACCGTGTCGCCGCCGTTGACGTGGCTCGAGGCCATGTCCCTGGGCACTCCGGTGATAACGACCGATGTACCGGGCGTAGATGAACTGGTGACGCACGCGGAGACAGGCTACGTGGCGGAGTCCTTCGACAGCCTGCCAGGTGTCATCCGACAGGCGATCCACGATACGCGCCGCGCTGAGGTATCACAAGGGGCGAGAGACATCGTGAGCAGAAAGTACAACATCGAGGACTCCGCAGCGGAATACGTGGATATGTGGAGCGGTATGGCCCGTGAATAATGCAGGCTACAGGGCGAAGACGGCCTATGGCCGGCCAGAAGCAGCAGTTTATGATGACAGTCGTTTCACCAGTCTGCGCGGCAGGCTGGTCGACCGGCTGGAGAAGAGGGCTGTCGCGAGGGCGCTGGAAGTGCTTCCACGCGGTAGTCATCTTCTGGATCTTCCCGCTGGTACCGGAAGGATAACGCAGTTCCTTCTTGAAGGAGGATATCGGACCTCAGGAGTAGATATCTCTGAAGCCATGATCCAGGTGGCGGGCGCTAGACTGGAGCGCTTCGCCAACGCCTGCAGCCTGTGCGTTGCGGATGCTGAGAGGCTCCCTTTCCAAGATCAGGCCTTCGATGGGGTTGTATGTGTGAGATTGATGGGACACGTCCCACCAACCCTTCGCCTCCAGATTCTGTCGGAGATGAAAAGGGTCACGAAAGAGTGGATCATAGCGGTCTACTACATATCCGACGCAGCTACTGACCTGAAGAGGGCGATCAAAGCCGCCCTGGGAAAAGCGCCGAAGATGTGGTTTCCCATCTCCAGCCGGGCCCTCGAATTGGAGATTGGCCAAGCTGGCCTTCATATAGTGAGGACGGTCCCAACTTGCAGGTACCTTTCCGAGGCCTGCGTTGTGTTGATCTCGAACCGACCCCACAAGTAAGTGTCATGGCGGGCGAGTCCGGTGAGGGCCCTTGTCATGCGATAGGCCTGGAGCCAATGCCTTGCTGTGCAGGCGGACGAAACGAAAACGCTCCAAGAAGCAGGAGCTCAGCCAAAGCTGAACCCACCAGTCTGTGCTTGAGCTCCCCCGGGAAACCAGGGCATGGCGCAACCCCGCTCACATGGCTGTCTCTTGTGATCTTCGGGCTTGCCATAGGCCTGGCCGCGGCTGTTGAGCCCAGCGCGGCTTTCCTGCTGGTGATGGGCCTCTTGGCGATCCCCTGGGCTATTCGCAACATCCACATCGTCGTGCTGCTGCTGGCTGTTTACACACCCTTCGAGGAAGTCATCCTCAAATGGATGCCTGGTTCGCTCGCCGCGGCCCTTCGCTTCGCTCCCGAGGCCCTGATCATCCTACTCTTGGTCTGTGTTCTGTTGAGGAATGTGGGACGAGGGACTCTGTGGAAAAGGACGCCCATTGACCTACCGTTGATTCTTTTCGTAGCCTTCTCCGCACTCTCAGCGCTGGCAAATGAGGTGCCACCCATCGTTGGGGTCCTGGGAATTCGCGAGTTCGCTCGCTACATCAGCCTCTACTACCTGGTAGTCGGCGCCCGACTCACTGATAGAATGATAAAGCTCGTGGTCGTTGGCTTGCTGGTCTCGGCTGCGGCCGAGGCCTCCATCGGCCTGCTCCAGGTCGTGCTTGGAAACAGTCTCAGTGTGTTCCTCATCCCGGAGGACGTGGTAGTTGCCGGGGTCATGGTGCGGCCGGGATTCACGCAGATCCTCAGCGGACGCACGCGCATCTTCGGGACCCTTGGACGGTACAACACTTTTGGGTTCTTCCTGACTATCTCCTGCCTCCTGGGGCTGGGCCTCTACCTGAAGTTGAGGACTACACTGCCCCGCTGGCAGCGGTGGGGTTTGGTGGCCTTGGCGGGCCTCGCGGGGCCGGCGATGCTTCTCAGCTTCTCACGCACGTCCTGGTTTGCCCTCTACGCTGGGGTGCTCGTGCTCCTTCTCCTGGCCAAGTGGAAGAGAACGCTACTGGTCGCCGCCATCATTCCTCTGCTGGCGACTGTGCTGTTGCTGTCCTGGGTTACACTGGAAGACTGGCGGGTACAGGAGGCCGAAGAGGCATCCGTGGTCGATCGGTACATGGCTACATTCTCACCCGGCTACGTAGACGTACTGTTAAGGCACGGCAGGCTCTTCAGCCTGCTCAGAGTGTCACCGATGGTACTGCGCGAGTACCCGTGGCTCGGGCTGGGCCCGGGGACTATCGGTTCCATCGCCACCGGTGGCGGTACGCTGAGTCCAGGGTTCTACCCCGAGTATTCTCATGAGGACTGGCTCTACGTAGCTGACGTAGGTAGTCCAGACTCCCTGGGGTATCTTCACGATGTGGGTTGGGTCTCTATCCTCGCCCAGGTGGGAGTCTTGGGGTTGGCCGCCTACGCATGGATCATCATCGAGTTATTGCGCACCTCACTGCACTGCTACAGGAACAGCACGGAGGCCTTCGCGCGCGGGCTGGCTCTGGGCTACGTAGGTCTGCTAGTCGCCACTATCCTGGGCAACTTCGCCATTTTCTACTTCAGTCTCCGAGCCGTCAGCATGTACGTTTGGCTGGTGGGTGGCCTCGTCACCACGGTCTACCTCAGGTTGCGCAGCGAAACGGCCCCAGTAAAGGTCACGATCGAGGAAGCGCAGCCGTGAAGATCTTGATGGCGCACAAGTTCTACTACTACAGTGGGGGCGCGGACAAGTACTTTCTTGACCTCAAGGAACTGATGGAAAGTCAGGGGCATGAAGTTGTCCCCTTCGCGATGAGACACCCAAGGAATCTGGAAACCGAATATTCGGACTACTTCGTCTCTGCGTGGGACCCGAACGCCAAGGGTCTGCGGGCCAGAGTGAGCAACGCTGCGCGAATGGTCCACTCCTTCGAGGCCGCGCGGGCGATGAAACGGCTGATAGCCGACACCAAACCCGATATCGCTCACCTGCACCACATATATCACCAGTTGAGCTCGTCGATACTGTATCCGCTGGCCGACGCAGGGGTGCCCGTCGTCCAGACGGTTCACGACTACAAGCTGGTATGCCCGAACTACAAGCTATTCAACCCTCGGACGGGCCTGCCGTGTGATAGATGCATGGGACACGCCTACTATCATGCTATCTTCGAAAGATGTCTTCAGGACTCTGCGCTGGCTGGAGCGGCGGGCTGCGTCGAGGCGTACTGGACTCTGCTCTCCCGAGTCTACAAGAGCAAAGTGGCGCTTTTTACCGTCTCCAACGACCACTTGAAGGGCAAACTCCTCAGCTACGGGATACCGGCGGAAAGAATCGATATCATCCCCAACTTCATTGATCTGAACGCCTATGAGCCCAGGTATAGCTCCAATGGGTACGCCCTCTACTTCGGACGCATCTCGACGGAAAAAGGGATCCTGACCCTGATCGAGGCCATGAAACGACTGCCATCCCTAACCCTCAAGATCGTGGGCGACGGGCCTCAGCTCGGTGCGCTGCAGGCGTACGTCAGGGAGAACTCGTTGGACAATGTGCAGTTCCTGGGGCCTGCATGGGATGAGGACCTCAAGCCCATTCTGGCCGGAGCGATGTTTGTCATCGTACCTCCCATCTGGCCCGAGAACTCACCTTTCGTCATCTACCAGTCCTTTGCCGCCGGAAAGCCGGTCATCGCCTCCTCTGTGGGCGGCATCCCGGACCTCATAGACGATGGTGAGAATGGTCTGCTCTTCGAGGCTCGAGACATCGACGGTCTGGCTGAGAAGATGCGATTTCTGGCCTCTCGTCCAGACCTGCTGGAAGAAATGGGAAGGAAAGCCAGGAGCAAGGCGGAACGCGAATACGATCCGCAGGTTCACTACGAGACGATGATGAGCATCTACGAAAGGGTTCTCATGGCACCATGAGAGTGCTGATCACTGGGGGCAACGGCTTCATAGGGTCCCATCTGGTGAACCAAGCGCTGCTTACCGGCTGGGACGTTTCCGTGTACGACAAGGTTGACGAGAAGTTCCGAGGCAGGCAGGACGGTGTGCACTACCTCCGCGGTGACCTGCAGACCGACGGAGTGCCACAGGAAGCACTGAGTGGCCTGGACGTGGTGTTTCACTTGGCCTGTAGCACCATCCACAAAACCTCCAATGACGATCCGGTTTTCGACATCCAGTCCAATGTTGTGTCAACCGTCAAGCTACTGCAACAATGTGTAGCAGCCGAGGTCAAGAGGTTCGTTTTCCTCTCCTCAGGGGGTACAGTCTACGGCATTCCCCAGAAGCTACCGGTAACCGAGTCTCATAGCACCAATCCCATTTGCTCCTATGGGATTCACAAGCTGGCTATCGAAAAGTACCTGGGCATGTTCCATCACCTCTACGGATTGGACTACCTGGCTCTGAGACCATCGAACCCCTACGGCGAGCGACAAGACTTCAGGCAGGAGCAGGGAGCGGTCACTGTCTTTCTGGGCAAACTCGCCCTCGGTGAGCCCATCACTATCTGGGGGGACGGGGAGACTGTCCGAGACTACTTCTATGTCGAGGATCTAGCCCGGGCATGCCTCGATGCGGCAACGAAGAAACTCGAACGACGCGTCCTGAACATCAGCAGCGGCGTCGGTCTGTCTCTGAATCAACTGCTAGCCAGGATCGAAGACGTGCTGGGATTGAAGACGCTGGTCAAGCGCAACTCGTCCAGCTCACGCCCCTTCGACGTCCCCAAGCTGTACCTTGACAACTCGGAGGCTGAGAGGGTACTCTCCTGGAGGCCAAGAGTTACTCTAGACGAAGGCATAGTCAGAACCTGGCGATGGGTCCAGTCTGTCGTAGGGAAAGACAGCTAGTGCGGCCTTCGTGGCCGTACCAGACTCGCGCCTGCGCAGCATATCGCGCGGCAAGTTGACGGGCAAAACCAACAAGCCATTCCACTAGGAGAGTGGCGCCGGTGCAAGCAGACACCAGCTACCATCGCTACACCGAACTAGACAAGGAACCCGGCGGCCTGAGAAGACTGGATCTCATAGCGGATGCGATCGAATCCCATCGGCGGAGTACCGGAAAGAAGTCGCCCCGGGTCCTAGACGTTGGCTGCGGTAACGGCCACGTCAGCATCCCTCTCGCCAGTCTGGGCCACGAAGTAGTGGGAGTGGACTCCGACCCCAGGTCCATTGAGATGGCCCGGGACGCCAACCCGTTCCCCAACGCCAGCTTTGTGGTGCAAGACGCGCTGGCGCTGGAGACTGACGGGCTCTTTGACGCCGTGGTTTGCAGTGAGATTCTCGAGCATCTGCCGCAGCCCCTCCCATTCCTGGAATCGATCTCCGCTGTCTTGGCAGACGATGGGGTGCTGCTCGTGACAATCCCCAATGGCTACACGCTGGAAGAGATACTGCGCAGGTTCCTCACGAGAACCAGGCCCGGTCTACGGTTGCGCGGCTTCATCAGACGGTGGCTCATTAGAGAGAAGACGGTCCAGACGGAGAATGTGGAATCGCCCCATCTCCGATACTTCACCCTGGGGAGTTTTCGTTCCCTGGTGGAGAACGGGCACTTGAGAATCACCAGAGAGGCCAATTGGACCACTTTCTTCATGCCTCTCTATTACGTCTTCCTGCGTCTGTTCGTTAGACGTGGGTCGTCCCCGTTCCGCAGTCTCGATGGGTGGGACGCCGCCCTGGCGGAGCGACTGCCCGCCCAGGTAGGAGGGGGGTGGTTTTTCGTGATCACCCGTGGCCCAGGAACCACCTCCTCGACAGGGCCCGTATCCACGGCCATGGAGGGCACCCAATGAGAGTTCTAGTCACCGGAGCCAAGGGGATGCTTGGCGGCGATCTGTGTCGTGTGTTCCAAGAAAAGCACGATGTCATCGCCACCGATGTCGAGGAGATGGATATCCGAGACCATGCCCTGGTGTTCAAGACTCTGGAAGATGCGAGACCAGACATGGTGGTTCACCTTGCCGGCATTACTGAAGTAGACGGCTGCGAGAGGGACCCTGATCTGGCCTACAGCGTCAACGCGCTGGGGACCAAGAACGTCGCGCTTGCGTGCCAGCGCGCCAACGCACTCATGACCTATGTAAGCACGCTCTCGGTCTTCGACGGCACCAAGTGTGAACCCTACACCGAGTTCGATCGACCCAACCCTCAAAGCCAGTACGCCAAGTCCAAGTACCAGGGTGAGATCTTGGTCAGAGACTTCTTAGACAGATACTACATAGTGCGCGCCGGGTGGCTTTTTGGGGGCGGCCCTCACGACAAGAAATTCGTTGGCAAGATCATCGACTTGGCGAGGACCCGCACTGAACTCATGGTCGTCAACGACAAGTTCGGGTCTCCCAGCTACACCAAGGATCTGGCCTCTGGTATCCTGCGCCTGGTAGACACAGATCAGTACGGAACGTACCACATGGTCAACACTGGCCCGGGAAGTAGCCGGTACGAGATCGCGCAAGAGATCCTCAAGTATGCTAAGATTGATGCTTGCCGTCTGATTCCGTGCTCCTCTGCCCACTTCCCCCTGGCGGCGCCGAGACCCCGCATGGAGGCAGGGCGCAACTACAATCTGGAATTGATGGGCCTGCGCATCATGCGTCCCTGGCAGGACGCCCTGAGAGAGTATATCGAGGCCAATTGGATCGAGCAGCAGAATGAGGATTAGCGTACTTGGCACCCGTGGTATACCGGCCAACTACTCCGGCTTTGAGACGGCAGTCGAGCGTATCGGCGAGAGACTGGCTCGCAAGGGCTACGACATCGCTGTCTATTGCCGAACTCACAACGTCACCCTGGAGGCCAACACCTACAAGGGCATGCAGTTGGTCAAGCTGCCGTCCATCAACAACAAGTATCTGGACACCCTGAGCCACACCTTCCTCTCGCTTCTTCACGTACTAGTGCATCGGCCCGATCTGGTCCACGTCTATGGCGTTGGCAACTCGGCCTTTCTTTTCCCACTCCGCCTGTTGAGACGCCGTCTAATCATCTCTGTGGACGCGCTGGACTGGCAACGGAAGAAGTGGAATCGATTCGCCGCCTCGTTTCTCCGCGCGTCGGCTGGGGTAGCTGTCCGTCTCTCGGACGCATACATCGTCGATTCTCAGGAGGTGGCCAAGTACTACATCGAGAGATATGACAAGCAGCCCGTGTACATCGCCTACGGTGCAGACATGCCGCAACCCACAAAGGGCAACGGCTCAGTGGAAGAGTACGGTCTGCAACCGGGGAAGTACATCCTCTTCGTGGGACGACTAGTGCCGGAGAAAGGCGTGCACCATCTCATCAGGGCCTTCGAGATGACGGACACGGATTTGCAGCTGGCCATAGTTGGTGACAACCCTCACGACCGGACCTATGTGGAGTACCTCAAAGCCACCAACGATCCCAGGATCCACTTCCTGGGCTTCGTGTACGGGGATGGCTACCAACGGTTGTGCAACAACGCCTATCTCTACGTCCAGCCATCGGATGTGGAGGGCACCTCACCGGCCCTTCTTGGCGCGATGGGTTTCGGCAACTGTGTGCTGGTCAGCGACATACCCGAGAACCTGGAGACCATAGGCGATACCGGCTTCACGTTCGAGCGAAGCAACCCCATGTCTCTCAAGGACAAGCTGGAGATGCTGATAGGTCAGCCCCTCTTGGTCAGAGAATATGGCCAGAGGGCGAGGGCGCGTGTGGAGAGCGCATACAGTTGGGACAGAATAGCCGAGGACGTGGAGAGGCTCTATCTCTCAGTTCTGGCTAGACACGGACCGGAGGGCGAGGGATCCAATGTCGGATAGGAGAGTGACCAGCTTCGCCATCCTCCTCTGCTGCTCAGATCTCGCGCTGACGGCGGCTGCTCTGTACCTGGCTTCGGTCGCACGCGTCACCCTGCCCTGGGGGGCGACCCTCTGGCGAGGCCTCCAACTGAACGTGCAGGTGTACATACTGGTTCTTCTGGTTTGGCTCTCCGTTTTCCTTCTCCTGTCCGTCTACGATCCCAAGACGAATCTGAGGCTTGCCGACGAACTCCAGATGATCCTCACGGCGGTTCCTGTGAGCACCCTCGTGTTTGCGGGAGCGCTCTATCTTACCTATCGCGACGTTCCCCGGCTGCTCTTTCTATACTTCTTCGTCATCGACCTGGCTCTCCTCCTGTGCTGCAGGGTCCTGCTCCGTGGCGTGCTGCGGGTGAGTCAAAGATCGAGACAGCCTCGAACAAACGTCCTCATCGCCGGAGCGGGTGAGGTGGGACGAAACGTGGCGGCCAATCTCCAGCAGCGGCGATGGACAGGCCTCGAAGTCGTGGGCTTCGTCGACGACGACCCGGAAAAGCAACGTAAGAAGGTCAGCGGCGTTCCGGTCCTGGGTACCCTGGCGGACACAACACGTCTCATCGAAGAGAAGCAAATACGGGAGATAATCTTCACTCTTCCGCTCCGTGCCCATGAGGAGATAGCCAACCTGGTAGTAGGTTTGCAGCGGCTCCCTGTGGTAGTGAAGGTGGTGCCCGATTTCTTCGATCTGGCTTTCTTCCGGGCGGCCATTACCGTCGACGACCTCGGTGGGATTCCGCTACTCAATCTGCGGGCGTCAGCGATTGAGGGATTCCCTCGCGCGGTCAAGAGGGCCTTCGACGTCGTGGCGGCCACCGTGCTCTTGCTGGTGCTCTCTCCGGTGCTGCTGCTCACCGTAATCCTGATCAAGCTGGATTCGAAGGGGCCAGTGATTTTCAGGCAACTGAGGATTGGCGAGAACTGCCAGCCCTTCCACGTCTACAAGTTCCGCTCCATGGTCGCTGATGCCGAGGCCAGACTTGAGGAAGTGGTCGTCGAGACCGAGGATGGACAACTGATCCACAAGGTGAAAGATGACCCCAGAGTCACCCGTGTGGGGCGCATACTTCGACGCACCAGCATCGACGAACTGCCTCAACTGTTCAACGTATTCAAGGGAGAAATGAGCCTGGTGGGTCCTCGCCCGGAGCTACCCTTCCTGGTGGACACATATGAGCCCTGGCAGCGCAAGAGGTTCGCAGTCCCACCCGGCATGACCGGCTGGTGGCAGATCACCGGACGCAGTGACCGTCCCATGCATCTGCACGTCGAGGACGACCTGTTCTACATCCAGAACTACTCGCTGCTGCTCGATCTGCAGATTCTATGGAAGACCATAGGCGTGGTGATCGGAAGACGCGGTGCCTACTAGCGAACTCAACGGATGCGGACCCAGGGACCCAGGCCAGGAGGCAGTGACAGGGTCGTGCGGAGAACTCGTGACCGGGCAACTGGCTGACACCCCCTAGGCGTAGGACCTGGAGAGCGAGCCCATTGCACAACCACCCAAAAGGGGTATTGACTTGCTACACCACACCGCACTATAATTGGGGCAGACAAGTATCAGACGAGGTCTCGGTTGCGCGGCAATCTGGCTTGAAAGGAGATATGGACAATGAGAGCAAGAGTGCTTGGAGGGATAGTTGCAGTACTAGCTGTGCTGCTCATCTCATCAGTTGCTGTTGCCCAGTACCCGGGGCAGGCCGTCGGTCAGGGAAGCAGCGACATCTGGGTGATGAACCTCGATGAGACCCTGGACGCCGGTGTGGTAGCCAGCTACGTCAACCAGGATGGAGTCTCAGACTCCACCGTGGGCGGAACTATCGCACCCCTGGGCAACACGGTCTTCCCCGCCTCGAGTTCCGGCTTGGCCAACGACTGGCTGGGCTCGATGGTTCTCTTCTCCGACCGTGAGCTGGCCTCCGTCGTGGAGTTGTTCTGGCAGAATGTTCCCACGGGAGACGGGTGGAGCGGTGCTTCGTATGTAGGCTACTCCGAGGGCTTCAACGACCTCTTCTTCCCCTACGTGATGATGAACCCTCACCAGAGATCAGTTGTGAGCATCCAGTGCGTGGACACCGTGGAGTGCGAGATTTCGATGACCTACCGCGGTCGAGATGGCGTCGAGGCAACGGGCAACCCATTCCTAGATACCATTGAGCCCGACTCCCAGGAAAGCTACGACCTATATGATCCCACTCTGAACCCCAACATCCCGACCGCGTTGCCCTCCGGGTGGTTCGGCGCGATGAGGGTCACCTCCGACCAGAAGATCGCTGGCGTGGCGGTCATGCACTACCGTCAGGGGTATGCAGCGGCGTACAACCCCTTCGAGCCAGCCGACGACACCGAGATGTCCTGTCCACTCGTCAAGAGGAGGAACTTCGGCGGTCTCTGGCGAAGTCAGTCTGACTGGACCTCCATCGTGGTCCAGAATATGGCCACCTACCCAATCACCATCTACCATTCCTATTATAATCGCACTGGGGGCGCGCCCGTGTTGACCTTCAGTGACACCATACCAGCTCTATCGTCGCAGGGCTACAACACCCGCTACGGATTGGACGGCCAGACCCCAGAGATCTACGACCCGTTGGGCCAGTTCATCGGATCGGTCGTCGTCACCTCCACCGACCCCATCGTGGGCACCTGCACCACAGTACGCTATCCCAGCGGGGGACTGGCGGCATCACATCAAGGTTTCCCTGGAGGGGTGGGCAAACTCACCTTCCCGCGTCTATATCGCACCAAGAACGGACCCATGTGGACCGGCTATTCGGGTGTGGTGGTCCAGAACCTGGATACGGGCGGCGACGCCGACGTGCACGTTCAGTTCCTAAATCCTGACGGTAGCGTTGCCGTAGAGTTCGACGACACCATACCGTCCTACTCCTCCCACGGCTACAATACCAGGTACGACGCGGACGTGCCGACCTCGACCTTCAATGTGCTAGGCGACAACTGGGCTGGGCCTGTCATCGTCACGACAGACAACCCAGTGGGCGTCGTCGCGATCAGCCAGGATGAGGTCGCGGGAACGGGATACATCTACCACATGATGTACGGTGGCTTGAGCGAGTGACCAGGTCATTGCAGAGCTGAGTAGTGGGGGACACAAGAAGGCTTCCAGGCCAGAGACACCTGGAAGCCTTCTTCATTTGCGCGTAGCTACCACGCGGCCTGCGCAGCGGCCGTTTGGGCAGTCTACATCGGGTTGATCATCGCGCCATAGGTAGCCAGCAACGCCCTATGTGTTCGCCACGACACAAACCGGCCCCACTGCGACCCCTCCTGTCATCCTCCGCTGAACCTCAAGTAGCTCGCGCTGCCCAGTGGCTGAGTCGTTTGACACAGTCCCCCAGATGCCCTATCATGTACAGCGAATTCCCCTTGACAGAGTTCTCAGTAGCGGACTGCGAAATCGCTCTCCCTTCATGGATCGAGTGCGGCTCGCCAATAGCGTGTCAGAGAGAAAAGCGAGCGCACTCTAAGGAATGCCGTGAAACCCAATGGTGAGCCCGGAATAGCGACAAGCACATGGTCAAAATCTATCTGGCCCTCGCGCCGGCAAGCCATTCTCCTAGGCCTGGTTGCAGTATCTTGGGTAGTCAACAACGCCCTATGGGCCTATCTCGACACCACGCCTCTCCCGTACGACCCGGCCAACTATCTTAACCTCAGCCTTGAGCAGTTCCGTATGCTACGTGATCCCTCGTTACCGCTTAGCACGCTGATGCACGCCGACGCCAGCCTCAGGGGTCGGCCGCCGCTGTATACGCTGATGGCACAACCACTATACCTGGTTGGCGCTACCTCGGAGGACGCGGTGACTGTGGCCACCAATTCCGTGTTCATCGTCATCCTGGTCATTTCCGTCTTCCTCATTGGTAAAGACCTCTTCGATTCTCGCACAGGGCTCCTCGCTGCTGCGCTGCTTCTCGGCTACCCGACGCTCACCATCTTCTCTCGAACCTATCGTCCACACTTCGCGTCGGCGGCCATGGTTGCTCTCGGCGCGCGCGTCCTCTTGAAAACGAGACACTTCCGCAGTACTCGCTACGCGCTCCTTTTTGGATTCACAGTCGCCATAGGCATGCTGACCAGCGCGTATGTTGCCGTAGGCTTGTTGGGAGTTAGCTTGTGGTTCGCAGCGCGCTCACTATTGTTGGCCTACAGATCCACAAGCCCGAACGGCAAGCACGACAACCTGCTCAGGGTCAGTTGTAACATCATCCTCGCTCTCTTGATCGTTCTTGCCGTCGCCCTCCCGTGGTATGTGGTTCACGCGGGAGACATGTTCGCGATCCTTGAGGAGACGCAGACCTCGAAGACGTTTGCCCCGGTGCGTGACGTGATGAGTTGGAGTTCACTTCTCTGGTACCTCTTGAACGTGCATAGGACCATCTCTCCCGTGTTGGTCCCCGCCTTAGTCGTGGGTGCGGCATTTGCCTTACTACGTCATCAGAGATCAGCCACAACACTCCTGTTGTGGCTTGGAGCTTCATACCTACCGCTTTCCCTGATGGCCACCAAGACCCCGATGCACTCCATGATCATGGCGCCGTCCGCAGCACTGCTGTCGGCCCACTGGATTCCCCAGGTGCGTCAACGACCCGTGCGTCTCCTTCTGGTGAGCTCGCTGATTGTCGCCAGCATCGTCCTCTTCGTGGAGACAGCCTGGCATCCCCTGCGGCCGGCCGATACAGCAAGCTACCTGGGAGTGGAAGCTGCTCCTCCCACCTATGGCAACTGGCGCATCGGCGACATCCTGGAGACAGTGGAAGCGGATGCAGTAGCTGACAGTCCTTCCATCCTCGTGGTGGCGGACGTCTGGTATTTCCACCCAGAGGGCTTCAGGTATGAAGCGGCGCGCAGGGGCTTGCAGAGCAAGGTATACCTGTGTCGGAACGCAGAGCCGGCGGGGCTGCTGGAGAGCGAGTACATCGTGACCCTTCTACTCCCCGAAGGTGAGTCAATGGCAGGAATATGGGGAGTCACCCCATGTCACACGTGGAGCGCCCTGCTGGAGAGCCCTCCGGAGCCCTTCACTGCCACCCACACCCTCCTGGGCAGCTTCCCTCTGCCAAACGGATCGGAAGCCAGGATCTACAAGCAGACACGCCCTCCCACCTATGCTGAGAGCGTTGAACTCGTGGAAAGGACGCTGCAGCTGAATCCGCGAGATGAGAACGCCTGCTACGCACTTCTAGAGCTTGCTGGCGGGCAGCGCTCTGCAGGGAACAGCCTGGAGGACGTGGTCACGCTCCTGGGGCACAGCATACACCCGATCAGCTGGCGCGCGGGGGAAGAAGTGGAGTTGAGCGTCTGCTGGCAAGCGCTCGCCACCATGGACATAGACTACACAGCTTTCGTCCACGTGGTCGATCAAGACGGAGGCCTCTGGGCACAACAGGACAGCCTGCTACTAGTCGGCGAGAACCCAACCTCCCTCTGGCGCGAAGGCTGGGTGCAATATGAGACATACGAACTCCAACTACCGAGCGACATGCCTGCCGGTGACTACACGATCAAGGCAGGACTCTACTTCTGGCAGACAGGAGAGCGCCTGCCAGCGTGGGACGGGGAAGGCCACAGACTGCCCGCCGATGCGCTGCCGCTGGAAACCATCACCGTTTACGCGCGCAACGGTGTCGGCCGCTGATCCCGGCCCACACGCCGTCGTGAGCATAAGAGAGCTCCCGCGACGAGGCCGCCGCCGGTGTGGGACGAACGTAGGCAGCCAGGGTCAGACGACACCGTGCACCTGGAGACCAGTCGCGTGATGGAATGAGGGGACACTTGGTACATTCAGCCCCGCAGACCTTCCTGCCGCGTGTCGGATTCTGCCCTGCCGTGAACAGGGGCCTGCTGGGCTGACCGCCCTCTCCGCCGCCGAGATAGCGACTCTGTTCGAACGGGTTAGGTGCCTGCACCGAGATGACCAGGGCTACAGCTATCGATGCACAGCGCCGTGAGGCCGCTGGGCAGACCCGCCAAGAGACGAGAGTGACTTACCAACGATAGACTAACACTTTGGCTCCGCTACTGAACGACAGCGTACCTGAGCGAAGAGACCGCCGGAACGGAGCGTCGATCTGATGAGAGCAAAAACCAGCCTTCCCGACGTCGAGATCGCGCTGCACTTACCGCAGATTGCACTGGCGGTGATTGCTGGGCTCGGCGTTCTCACGTTGATATTCGGCACGTACTCAGCGACTTCCGTCTGGAGTTTTCCTCGTTTCGTCATTGCAGTTGTGGTGGTGATTTATTTCCCAGGGAAGCTCTTGCTGGACACCGCCAGACTCAGCCTCAGCCCGCTCGAGGATCTGACCCTGGCCCTCGTCCTGGGCATGGCGGTGAGCAGCTTTCTCTTCTGGGTGACCGCCTTCTTGGCCCTGGCCAACCTCTTCGTGCTCTGGCCCTTAGCGGCCACCGCTGCGTATTTCTGCCGCAGAACGAAGATCTGGTCCAGGATTCGCCACCCTCGTTTCTCTGTCAACCTATCTCACCTCTTGCTGCTGGGTGTGATCACAGCGGGCCTGCTGCCAATGGCTGCGTTGCCAGTCTACTATCGCAATCTGGCTTTGCTTCCCGAAGGCGCCATGTCCTTCAGCATGCTGGGTGACTCTGTGTTCCACCTTTCTATCGCCCAGGAATTGACCGTGTCGGTTGCGCCTCAGGCTCCGTTCCTGGCAGGCCAGCCTCTGAACTACCATTACGCAATGGATCTCCTCGCGGCGATGCTGAGCAGGACCGCCTGGCTAAGTATCCCCGATCTGACGGTACGTTTCCTGCCTACGCTCTTCCTCGTCGAAACAGTCTTGGCTGTGTTTGCATTCAGCCGTGCGTGGCTCAAGTCCAGTTGGGGAGCAGTGCTCGCCTCCTTCCTGGTGATTTTCGGGGAGGATTTCTCCTTCATCCCCGGACTACTACTCCGCTCCGACGGAACCTGGTCCGCGGAGTATTTTGGAGTTCCCACAATTGTCTCCCTCTACTCCATGAATCCCATGCTTCCAGCCTTAGCCATCCTATTCGCCGGGCTCTTCTGCCTGCTGAGATTCTCTCGTGAGAACGGCAGGGCTTGGCTGATGCTCACAGCTCTGCTATCCGCCGCCCTCACGGAATACAAGGTCTTTTCCGCCGTTCATGTGCTTCTCGCCCTGGCGGTGACAGTCCTGGTCTACCTGCTCCTTCACAGAGACACAGCGCCGCTAAGGGTACTGTTACTGACCTCTCTTCTGACTGTGCCCCTCCTGCTCTATGCTGTCTTCGGCACTGAGGCCTCGGTCAGGTTTTGGGCGAGGATTGAACCCAGGCCATACATACCGACAGCACTGGCCCGGATGGGGCTATTCGAGCAGTATGTCGACAGCCTGTCAGGAGGTGGGCCTGCCACTGTCTCCACTGCGAGCGCCTTGCTGTTGGTGGGCTTACCAGTCTACTTGTTGGGCAGTCTCGGACTCAGGGTCATCGCCATCCCGCAGGTACTGAGGAACCTGCTCTCTCCGAACAGATCGACGTTCTTTGGCTTCTTCCTTGCGGTTCTAGCCGTCGTTGGCCCCCTGATCTCCTTGACTTGTGCGGTCACACCCAGGGGGTACGCAACCGAGGCGGAATACAATAACGCTGTATGGTTCTATGTCCAGAGCAAATACATCATCTGGGTCTTGGCCACTGGCAGCATCCTCTCTCTGTGCAGGGGCAAGAGACGTGCGCGGCAGGCCGTCATCGTGGCCACAGCCATCATGCTTGCCATCCCCTCCAGCGCCCAGTTTGTCGCCGGACTCCCGCGGTCCGGCCTGCCCGTTGTGGAGAGAGGTCAGCTGGAAGCCATAGGCTACCTGGAACAACATTGCACGAACGGCGAGGTGGTGCTTGCACAGCCGCCGTTGGCTGCCTACCTCGTGGCCCTCAGCCCCTGCCGTGTGCCGGTTGTTTTGTCTAGCCATTTCAACCATGCCTATGCTTCTCGGTACGAGCTGGGGCAGCGCCGGCTTGACCAGAAGCGCTTCTGGGATGCTTGGGACAGAGGGATCCTTGGCACCAGCACGCTGGAGCGCTATGGGATATCGTATGTCTTGCTGGCCAAAGAAGACAATGCGCTTCTCTCCTGTAAGGATCGCTACTGGATCGGTCAGAACGCATCGCGAGAAGAGGCGGTGAAAGCCATACATCCGAGCTTTGAGAACCGCGATTTCGTCATCTACGAGATATCGCCCGTTTCAATCGAACACCCCGCACACCTGAATGTGGGCAATGTCGTCTCCCTGCTAAGATCCAGCGCGTCCACGAGTGACGCGCGGCCCGGCGCAACACTAGCCCTGACCCTATGGTGGCAAGCTCTGGCTGGGATGGAGAGGGACTATACGGCTTTCATCCACATGGTGGACCAAGATGGCACTCTCTGGGCACAAGAGGACAGACTGTTGCTCAGCGCCGATTCCCCGACCTCCAGCTGGGCAGTGGGAGACATAGTCCGGGAGACATACGAGTTGACTCTGCCCCCCGACTCACCCCCGGGAGACTACGTGCTCATGGCTGGCATATACTACTGGGCAAGCGGAGAACGGCTACCGGTGTGGGACGAAGAAGGGCAGGGAGCGCCTGACGACATAGTGCTCCTGCAATCCGTGAGCTTGACGGACTGAGAGATGACGGACTTCACACTCTGTTGCCTATCGCTCCAGCAATAGGGGGAATGGGAGGGATCGGTCGCGTAGGCAGTTTGGCGACTGGGCAGCGGCTGTTTGGGGAGTCTCGATCGGGTTGATCGTTGAGCTATGGGTAGCCAGCAACGCGCTTCGGGCTGGCCGCGACACAATCCCGCCCTACTACGACCCCTCCAGTCACCCTCGTCTCAACCGCAAGCAGCTCTCTGTGCACAGTGGCTCAGTCGTTTGACACACTCCCCCAGATGCCCTATCATGTACAGCGAACTCCGCTTTGCCCAGTCTTGAGTAGCGGACAGCTGAATCGCTCTCCCTTCATAGATCGAGTGCGGCTTGCCAATAACGTGTCAGAGAGAAAAGCGACAGGTTCAGCGAAAGCTCACACGGTCCAGACGCAGCGCGCGGCCGCCCGCACCCCAGCGCCAGCGGGCGTCTCCGTCATCATCCCCATCTACAACAGCGAGGCGACCCTGCCTGAACTGGTCGCAGGTCTGGGCACCACACTCAGCGAAACGGTAGACAACTTCGAGGTTGTTCTGGTCAACGATGGGAGCCAGGATGGCAGCTGGGAGACCATCTGCCGGCTAGCCAACGAGCACTCCTTCGTCCGAGGCCTGGATCTCATGCGGAATTACGGCCAGCACAACGCTCTGCTCGCTGGCATCCGGACGGCGCAGCATCCAGTGGTCGTGACCATGGACGACGATCTCCAGCACCCACCAACAGAGATACCCAGACTGCTCGAAAAACTGGCCGAGGGCTACGACGTCGTCTATGGCACGCCCCAGAAAGAGCATCATGGCCTCTGGCGCACCATGGCGTCCCAGGTGACGAAGATGGTCCTGCAGGGAACCATGGGGGCGGAGGCTGCGCGGAGCATAAGCGCGTTCCGGGCGTTCCGCGCCGAGGCTCGACAGGCTTTCGCTGACTATCGGGGTCCCTTTGTCTGCATTGATGTACTCCTGACGTGGGCGACGAGCCGCTTTGCCACCGTGGCTGTCCGCCATGAAGCGCGACGCAGCGGCGCGTCCAGCTACACGTTCGGAAAGCTGGTCACGCACGCGATCAACATGACGACCGGCTTTACTGTCCTCCCCCTGCGCGTAGCGAGCCTCGTCGGCTTCACCTTCACCCTATTCGGGGTCTTCGTGCTGGCATACGTACTCGGATCCTACTTCATCTGGGGCCGCGTCATTCCTGGTTTTGCCTTCTTGGCCTCGGTCATCGCCATCTTCTCAGGGGCCCAACTGTTCTCCCTTGGTGTGATCGGCGAGTATCTCTCCCGGATGCACTTCCGCACCATGGGGCAGCCTTACTGTGCGGTGCGACAGACAACGGGGTTCTCATCAGCCAACCACGAAGCGCAACCATGAACTCGGATCATCCCCTCGTCCGCCTGTCAGACATCGACGAGGAACGCTTCGGCATACGAACCGCCCGCACGGACGACGTGACCGCCGAGGCGTTGCCCTCCGTGCTCAGCTTCTGTCGCCATCGTGCGGTGGTCTTGCTCATAGCAAGGTGCCCGGCCTCTGACCTTCGAGCTGCTCAATCGATGGAGCGAGAGGGTTTTCTCCTCATGGACACCCTGGTTCACTATGGGCGGGATCTGCTGAATGTGCCCATACCAGCAGAGAGCCCTGTCATCCCGGTCCGTGCCGCTCTGCCTGATGAGGAGGGCGAGGTAGTAGAGGTGGCTGCGCAGGCCTTTCGCAGCTATCTCGGCCACTATCACGCAGATGACAGACTGGATCGTGGTCAGTGTGACGAGGTGTATACATCCTGGGCGCTTCGCTCGTGCCTCTCGCGGGACGTTGCCGACGAGGTCTTGGTGGCGAGCCTCAGCGACTCCATCACAGGCTTCCTCACCCTGAGAATGGCTACCCCGGACGAAGGCCACGGAATCCTGTTCGCCGTTGCGCCATCAGTTCGCGGGCGCGGTGTCTCCAGTGCCCTGATGATCGGTGGCATGAGATGGTGCCTGGAGAAGGGAGCATCACGCATGGTGATCCCCACCCAGGTTAACAACATGCCGTCGCAGAAAGTCTGGTGCAGATTGGGTTTCGAGCCCAGTCACGCGCAGTACACGTTCCATAAGTGGTTCGATTGACTGGGAGCTCCTCCGGAGGTGACTTGTGACCTTCATCCCCTTTAACCGCGCTGGACTGGCGGGCAACGAATTCGACTACATGCAGCAGGCCATTGATGGCAGTCACATCTCTGGCGACGGCAGCTTCACCGAGAAGTGCCAGCATTTTCTCCAAGAGGCGCTCGGGGTCCCCAAGGTATTGTTGACCACGTCCTGCACACACGCTCTGGAGATGGTCGCGCTGCTCCTCGACATCAACCCAGGCGACGAAGTAATCGTGCCTTCCTTCACCTTCGTGAGCACGGCCAACGCCTTCGTCCTGAGGGGGGCGAGGCCGGTATTCATTGACATCCGCCCCGACACCCTCAACCTGGATGAGTCCAAACTCGAGGCGCTGATCACACCACGAACGAAGGCCATCGCCGTCGTGCACTACGCAGGCGTGGGGTGCGAAATGGACGAGGTCTGTGACATCGCACGGCGACACAATGTTCCGATCGTTGAAGACAACGCCCATGGGCTCTTTGGTAAGTACAAGGGCCAGTACCTGGGCACCTTCGGAAGTCTGTCCACGCAGAGTTTCCATGAGACCAAGAATTTCACCTGCGGGGAGGGCGGGGCACTCCTCATCAACGATCAGTCCTTTGTCGAACGAGCGGAGATCATCCGCGAGAAAGGGACTGACCGGAGTCGTTTCTTTCGCGGCCAGGTGGACAAGTATACCTGGGTGGACCTAGGATCGAGCTATCTCCCGTCCGACATCCTCGCCGCGTTCCTTTACGCCCAGTTTGAAGCCCGCGGGGAGATCCAGGCCAGGCGCCAACAGATCTGGGAGACTTACGCTGATCGCCTTGGTGACTGGGCCGCGGACAACGGGGTGAGGCTGCCTATCGTACCCGCTCGTTGCAGCCATCCGTATCACATCTTCTACCTGCTCCTCCCTTCCCTCGAGCAGCGGCAGGCTTTCATCGCCCACATGCAGGATCGGGACATGCTGAGCGTGTTCCACTACCTACCGCTTCACCTGTCGGAGATGGGCCGCCGCTTGGGAGGAAAACCCGGCGACTGCCCCGTCACCGAGGAGGTTAGCGACCGGCTGGTGCGGCTGCCGCTCTATGCCGGATTGACCCTCGACGATCAACGGCGTGTGCTGGACGCCATTCGTGAGTTCAGGTGCCAGGGCCAGGTGCAGTGAACTCTCCCTCCGTCTGGTCTTCGCTCTACTTTTCCTGTATGATAGCTGCGAAGTGACATTGCGCTGATCGTATGCGCTGGGTTCCGTGTCCCATTGCTCCAGACGCTGTGACCGACACCGGTGGCGATCACCGCCGCAATGATGTAACCCCACCAGCCAATGCTACGTGATTTTATGCCACGAATCTCCTTCTCAGAAGCGCTCCGCTGGGGCTTCCTTTTGCTGCTCCCTGCCGCGGTTCTCGGCTCCGCAGCTGCCTGGCCTGGGTTCAGGACCCTGTCCGCCTTCCGCATCCTCTACGTCGCGCTGTCCATCGGCGCTGTGTGCTGGTTGCTGCTCAAGCGCAGGTTGCCCATCAACATACGTGTGGCCCCATTCATTTGGTTTCTGGCATTCTGGGTGGCCTGGAGCCTGGCCTCGCTGCTCTGGGCAGCGGACAAGGCAGAGGGCATCAGGCAGTCCATCTTTCTCGTCATGATGGTCTCCCTCAGCGGCGGAGCGGCAGTAGCTATCAACAACGCCAGATCGCTGCGTGTGGCCCTGCTACTTCTTGGTCTGCTCCTCGGTGTGGCCTTGGGAATCGGGCTTCTGGAGATCACGACCGACTTCCGACTGCCGACATCAGGGCTTGTGGGCCTCCCCGAGCGCTACCAGTGGGCCGCGACCTCCTTCTTCTACAACCAGAACGACTTCGC
>Ga0307379_10001571_pt1 | contig 35913 bp, 22 predicted proteins | sample UN2MG_FD_202237 | JGI IMG/M metagenome (GOLD analysis project Ga0307379, IMG submission 202237) | Soil microbial communities from Risofladan, Vaasa, Finland - UN-2 | ecosystem: Environmental > Terrestrial > Soil > Coastal area > Acid sulfate soil | place: Finland: Risofladan, Vaasa | collected...
AACCGTTACGACTTCGGTGAGCGATGGCTCAGGAATTTTTTCAGATGAAGTGATGATGTCTTCCGCCTTTGCAAAAAACGAAATGCCCTCAACGACCGGGACTTTGACCTTCTGGCCAACACTGACCTTTGTGGCATCCTCGAGCTGATTGTATTCAGCGATAATTTGGAACTTCTTGGGATCGCCATAATATTTCTTTGCCAGTATTGAGATACTTTCATTAGGCTGAATGGTATGGAGCACATAACCTTTAACCTGTTGCTCTCCAATTACATGTTCACGAAGCATTTTCTTTGCTTCCTGGTGATCTGGAGTATATCTCAAAGCGGTTAAAAACTCTTTGCGCGCCTGATCGTATTGACCCTTGCGATGATAGTTTAGCCCGGTTTGATAGTGATTTTCAGCCAGCTCTCGAAGTTCCTGCTCGATTTTTGTACGTTTTTCCTTAGCTGCTTGGTTCTCCGGATCTACCGTAAGCGCAAGTTTGTATTGTTCCAGTGCCTCAACCAAATCGCCCTTAGCCTCATATTCCTGGGCTTCTATCATATATTGATTGGTAATGGGTTCAGGGGGCTTGATGGTAGGTTGTGCACACCCGCTAACGAGGACAATTAAAAGGCCAATGCCCAGTATATGTATTTTAGTTTTCATGGCTCTCTCACTTCAATATCATAGGGTTAAAAGTTTTCAATCTGGAAATGAATCCCTGCATATTTTTTTTTAATATCTGGTCCCGTCTCAGGGATAGCGAGTACGCGAAGAACGGGTTGCCCCCTCTTGTAACGGACATCGCGATTTTGTATCCCGCCAGCTTAGTGAACTCAAGTGTTCTTTGATCATATCTGCCGTATGGGTAGGCAAAAATGTAAGTGTCCTGCCCCAGTTTCTTGTCTATAATTTCCTTGGAACCAAAGAGCTCCTTCTTAATCCTGGCGATAAATCCAGCCCCGGTTTCCCCATCCTTTTGCTTGGTGAGATCACTATGAAACATAGTGTGTGAACCGATTGTGAAGCCATTTGCCTTCATCTCTCTGAGCTGGTCCCATGTAATGGCTGAAGAGGAAACACCGACAAAATCCGTATAGATAAAAAATATCGCGTGGAAACCGTATTTCTTAAGGATTGGGTAAGCAATATTATAGACGGAACTATATCCGTCATCCATCGTAATTAACACGCATTTTTTCGGGAGCGACTGACGATACTCCAAAAAGGTCAGGAGCTCCTCGGGTGCAAGAACGCTATATCCATTTTCTTTCAAATACCTCATCTGAAGCTCAAAGATGCGGGCGGGCATACAGAGAGGAGATTTGCAATTTTCGGCAAAACGATGGTAGGCGAGTATTGGTATAGTCTGAAACCCCTCAGCGGTCAGGCCTCCTTTGTTTCTGTCCTTCAGAGGGATTACAACAGATCTGCCGCTTTCAAAGATAACACCCTGATTGGCCTCCTCGATCACCCATGCCCTTTTTTTGTCTCCTAAAAATCTTTCAGCCAGATCAGCAGGCGTTTCCGCTTTCGGGAGCCGATAAACAACATAGTCTTCAGATCGAAAAAGGTTCTTATCCGGAGGCGGAATGGCAGTATTGGTCGGTGCACAGGAGTAAAAACCCACCGACAAACTCAACCCCATAAGTATTAGAATTACACTACATTGTAGGAACTTGGAAAGCCGATCTTTCAGAATTTGCGTTAAAGAGTAGCAAAACATGTCAACATTCCTCTGGACTATAAAGCGCTCAAAGCTCAAAATCCGTTGATCTATCTATGAGTGTCTCGGCTGATGTATGACAATAGATGAAAACCTCTCCTTTAATCAAAATATTATTTAAAGTCCCTACCACAAATCAATCCTTTTCTCAAGCCTATCGAGAAATAGCCCAAGCAAAACTTAAGACTTCTATCATTAATCTGAATATCGGTTTCTTGTCAATATAAATATGGACTTCATGGCATGAGCTTATCAGCTCAAAAAAGATTTTCTTCCATTAATTCGCTGAATAGGCACGTTGGAAAATTCTACAACTTAATTTCCTTGACAATGTATTTGGGTCATAATAAATTTAGCACAATCTTGTGTGGACTTAAGGCCACGCTTTTTTTATCGATACACTCACACCTTTTCAAAAGGCCGGATAATCAGACCATACACCTTAATCTTGTGGGGTGAAACGTAAAAAGTGTCTGAGACCGGCGATACGGTGACCTTATGCGATTGCGCCATGTTATTATTACCCTTGTCGTCTTGGGATTAGTTTTAGGCACTGCATATAGTATTACTGCGGTTCGGATTGATCGCGCTAAGAATGCAGTAAGAGATTCTGGAATTGAGATGATTCGCGAATTGTCCAAGCTCGTCAGCCTACCCCTTTTAGATTCCAATGCTCAGACCATTCACGAAATGCTCGTGTATGCCGTCAAAAAGACGGATATGGTTCATGCATCGGTCGTAAATCACCAGGATGAGATTGTAACTTTTGTGGGTTCTGAACAGGTCACGCCTGCAATAGATCTTGCTGTAGATTCAGGAGGACACGTATCGTTTTGGGAAGGTGAGCTCGCAGACCACATGAAAATCTTTGGTTTTGCATCCGACGTTATCTATTCCAACACTAAGATTGGCCGAATTCAAATTGCCCTCTCAGCCGAAAAACTATTGAGAGTCAGAAATCAATTCATAATCGTGGCTGTTTCAAGCTGTTTGCTTGTACTGCTTCTGATCGCTGCAATACGCTATTATCCGTGGATCTGGGCAATCCCGGTGAGACGCATGAATATTTATCAACGGGATCAGACATTAAATATAGCCTTGGAAAGCTCTCTTGTTACGTGCCCCCTATGCGGCGCACACAAACCCTTTTCTGAAAAGCTATTTACACGTTCGAACTTTGGCAGGTTATTGATTATTAAGGCCTCATTGAATAAATCAGGAGCTAGTGGCAGTGCTAAACGAAAGAGTATGCGTTTGTCAGATTTGGCAAAACAAGATGAACTCTCTTGGTTCAAGCGTCGAATCCTCTTGCGTTGCGCCGAAATTATCAAGAAATTGGCTGCCTGACACCCGAATACATGTAATGAGGAGGTATGTCATGTCTATGGGAGGAGTTGCCACAATGACGGCGGTAAAGATAAAGGAAATCTCAACTAGCATCTTCGTAAAATTCGCGAGGAGTTTTTCAAAAATCGACTTCCTTCATCGCAACCGAAGGGTAGTGGTCATTTGTCTTTCAATCTGGCTCGTTGCGAACGTGGTCGGGTTTTTTATATATCGAAATACGGTTGCCCGCACGAATGAATCGTTTTATCGGCAAGGACTTTCAGTAGCCCAGAGGCTCGCTGCAGAAAGTGGACCTTTCGTTTTGGAAAAAGATATTTTGGAACTGAACGTAGCAATGAAAGAATTGGAAAATTTAGGTGACTTTAAATTTGCTGCGGTACTGAATCACCAAAATACGATATTGACTCACACGAACACTGAAATGATAAATCGCAAGTTCGAGCCTCCAAAGAATCAGAAAGCAATTGACACAATTAACGACACAACAGTAACCGTTGAGATTTTGCCTGACAAAACAGAAATTATTGGATTCACAAGGGATATCACTTTTTCAAACGTACAAATCGGAAAAGTGTATATTGCTCTATCTGCCACGCGTCTCCATCATAGCTTAGGGCGATTGAAGCTCATCTATATTTCGGGCATGATAATGGTTACTCTCCTATTTATTGCCATCCTATTCTGGACAGATCGCAAAGCAAAGGCCAGGGCTTTGGCTGTTAAACTGGACCTGGAAAGCATGGATCGAGTTGGACCATATCTCTTGCTTAAAAGGGTTGCGAGAGGAGGTATGGCTGAGCTGTTTTTGTCAGATTATGTCCGCGAGGATGGTTTTCGAAGAACGGTTGCGGTTAAACGGATATTGCCGCACCTTGCTGAAAATCCGGATTTTATCAAAATGTTTACCAGGGAAGCGAGATTAGCTGCATTGTTACGTCACCCGAACGTTGTCCAAATCTTTGATTATGGAAAGATTGGCAACGCTTATTTTATTGCAATGGAATATATCGACGGTAAGAATTTGGGAGAAATGCTTTCAACCCTGAAACAGGGTCTACCTGTCGACAATACCGTTTTCATTATTTCAGAGATCTGCAAAGGTCTGGATTATTCTCATGCCAGACTGCATGACGAAACCGGGGAGCCTCTTAATATTGTCCACCGAGACATCAGCCCACAGAATCTTCTAATTTCATACCAGGGGGAAGTGAAAATAAGCGATTTTGGAATATCCAAGGCACGCTCCGAGCCCAGTTTCACCCAGGCTGGTGTTATCAAAGGTAAGCTGTCCTATTTGTCCACGGAACAGGCTTTGGGAGAGCCCGTCGATTGCAGAGCCGATATTTACGCCTTGGGGCTTGTCTTTCATGAAACGCTTACCGGAAAAAGAGTATTCCAATTTGCCAGCGATCTTGAAGCTATTCGAGCAATCCCAAAAATGGAGATAGAACCTTTGATCAATGCAAGACCCGAAGTTCCTGAAGAATTAAATCGTATTGTGATGAAATGCTTAGAGAGGGACAAGGATTTGAGATATCAGAGCGCCGCGGAATTGCATGCTGATCTTGAAACGCTCAGGAAAGGACTGAAGATTACCTTCAATGCTTCCGATCTTGCACGTTTCATGAAAGAAAATTTTGGTAAGCACAACAACTCTTCAAATACACAGTAAACTATAAACGTGAAGTTTGAGATGCTCAGGGAAATCTTTTGTGGGAAAACGGATATCGGTCTCAGGCGCTCAAACAATGAAGATGTTTTCATCATAAGTCCTGAACAGGGTTTCTGCCTTGCTGCAGATGGTATGGGTGGCGAGGCGGCAGGTGAACTAGCCAGCAAAATTTTTGCTGACACGGCTCGAGAGATTTTTGCAGATAACACCAATCACTCTGAAAAGGAAATCCTGTATCAGGTTAAGAAAGCTTTTAGTTTTGCAAACGAAAAAATATTGGACCATGTGACTCAGAACCCAAATCACGAAGGCATGGGATGTACGGCTGAACTATTGGCTTTTTATGAAGACGGTTTTGCCCTTGGTCATGTAGGAGACAGCCGCACCTATCGGTTTAGAAACCGACAACTTAGACAGCTCACGCAAGACCACACTCTCGTTCAGCAACAGATAGAAGAGGGCCTTATCTCTTCTGATAATATAAGAAACCACCCTCTTCGCAATGTTGTTCTTCGGGCTATCGGTCAAGAAAGGGAGCTTGCACTTGATCTTTTGAGAGGGAAAATCTTACCAGGAGATCTATTTCTCCTCTGTTCAGACGGCCTAACCGACATGATCCAGGATAATCAGATCCAGGAAATCCTGCATTCAGATATTGAAATTCATGGGAAAGCCGATAAACTTATCGAGTCGGCCAAAGCTGCCGGTGGCAAAGATAATATTACGGTTGTTTTGGCCGCTATCACATAACGCGTTTTTGGCATCAATTCAGCCCATCGAAATCCCTTTCTGAACCATCATCCTTCCTTTAGATTACGACTCATGCACTCATCAAGGCATAAACTTAAAACTCCGCGGCAGCGAAAAAAAGTGGCCTTGTATTGTACCTATGGGATTTTTATGAATATTTTTTTAAACGTTTTTTCATAGCTAATCGTTAATCCGTTTTTTTACCTATGGGGTGAGTTTATGAACTAATAGGGCAAAATTGAGTGCTATAACCTTACGAACGATATTAACACATTATTATCTCAGGTATGAAAGCATGATTTAAAAACAACTCGGTTTTGACAAAGGAGCTTTATTTCGATATAAGACCAGCAGCAAAACTGAAAGACCCCGTTCCCTTCTGTCGAAATAAAGGCATCAGGACTCAGAATTTGTTAAGCATAAGCGAGTGTTGAGAAGACAGAAGCATACTTGTTTATCTCAATGGAAAATTGACCTTCGAAGATTTAATGAATGAGAGTAAAAATTTTTGAAAGCGCTCCTGAGAAACTAAATGTGAAAAAGACATCTCCATGCTCAACATGTAGTTTCTTTCATATATAACCCTGAGGCGCCATTCGGCCTTGAGTCGTTCGACCTGGAGGCCATTCGGCTCCGAGCGACTCGACATGAGCTTTCGACCTGAGCTCAAGCCGAAGGGCTCGTCGACATGTCTCACGGCCGAGGGGCTCTTGACAGGCTCATGGCCGAGAGGAAGCGTCGGGGTCATCGGCTAAAATAGGTGAATTAATCGATACGATGAGACAATTTAAAGCATTGTTAGCAAATTCTTTTTGGATCCGATTGAGGACAAATACGGTTTAGTATGGTATTTTCAAGCGCCATTTTTCTTTTCGGTTTTCTCCCCGCAGTAATGATTAGCTATTATATTGCGCGATTGCTGTTCCAAAAAAAATTAGGCAACGCCCTCCTTCTTCTTTTCAGCTACATCTTCTATCTTTACGGGGCGGCGGTTTTTCTTCCGATCCTCTTGCTATCCACTATCGCCGATTACTTCCTCGGGCTCATGATCGACCGGGACATCAAGCGCAAACAACTTTGGCTAACCCTCTCGGTGCTGCTCAACATTGGACTCTTGATCTACTTTAAATACGCCAATTTTTTTGTGGGGGAACTAAACAGTATTTTTATAGAGTTTGAATTTTCTCCGGTCAAATGGACTGAGGTTCTTCTCCCGATAGGTATTTCATTCTTCACGTTCCAAAAACTCAGCTATGTCATCGATGTATACCGCGGGAAAAGTCGTGCGCTTGAGAATGTTATTGATTTTGCCCTCTACGTTGCTAATTTTGCACGGTTAATCGCCGGACCGATTGTGCGGTTCAGCTATATCAGCAGTCAACTTAAAAGGCGCACAGAGTCGTGGGATTTATTCTTCACTGGCATTATGCGCTTTTGCTGGGGCCTGGCCAAGAAAGTAATTATCGCCACTTCCTGTGGTCAGATTGCCAACAGTATCTTTAGCATCGACCTGGCGTTGCTCGATACAAAAAGCGCCTGGCTCGGCTCGATTGCCTACACCCTTCAGATCTATTTCGATTTCTCCGCCTATTCCGACATGGCTATAGGTCTTGGCCTTATGTTTGGCTTTACGTTTCCAGAAAATTTCAATCGCCCCTATTCTGCAGTAAGTATCACGGACTTTTGGCGTCGCTGGCATATTACTCTGAGCCAGTGGTTCAGGGATTACCTCTATATCCCCCTCGGCGGCAACCACCGGGGGACTGCCAGAACATGCGTTAACATGGCTGTCGTTTTTGTCCTGTGCGGGCTCTGGCATGGAGCGAACTGGACGTTTGTGTTTTGGGGAATGTATCACGGCGTGTTCCTGATATTGGAACGCATCACCGGCATCCGTGAGGTTCCTCCCGAGAAATACATGGCTGTGCGCCGGGCAACAACATTGTTCATCGTTATTCTAGGCTGGGTGCTGTTTCGCTCCGCAGACATCTCACAGGCAGCGGGGTTTCTGAGGGCAATGTTCACAGCTTCCGATTTGCCTCTTTCTTATGAATTGAGCCTGGCATTGAACTACCGAAATGTTCTATTCATGGTAGCGGCCTTGATGGTATTCTTCCTGCCCCGTGAATTTAGCGGGATAAAGATTTTAATCAGCAAAAGAGATCCAATCTCTTTACTCGTGTGTGCTTTAATGATCTTGCTGCTGCTTCCTTACTGCGCAGCCCTGATTGTCGGCGGCTCAACCAGCCCCTTTATTTATTATCGGTTTTAAACATGCGATGAAAAAGATTTTTTCACTCATATTTCTTTTCCTTCTGATTGTTCCTGCTATGGCATGGCTTATCGGGCTGGATTTCGGCATCAATGTGGATAATAAAAAACTTGACCCCCCACGGCCCCATGGGTGGGCTTTTCTCGACAACGAGTACTACCGCTCTTTTGATCAGTATTTGAACTATACCTTCTCTCTGCGAAGTGCGCTGACCTTCACCAAAAACTGGCTGGATTATCATATATTTCGCACAACAGATTCGACCAGTGTCCACATCGGTAGGAACGGATGGCTTTATACCAGTAAGTCAATTGATGATTACAGGAAGGAAGCTTGCAGAGACAAAATGGAGATCGGCCGAATGCTCTTGGAGCTCCACGCCCTTGAAATGATAATCGAAGCCTCAGGACGCCAGTTCTTATTTTTTGTTGCTCCGAACAAGTCCAGTATTTATCCCGAGCATGTGGGTTTTGCTCCTAAAGCCACCGGGTGCAACCATAGCCGATACGATCTGCTCCTCGAAAGCATCGAGAAACACCCGCTGAGGAGTTTTGTAAGGCTTGACGAACAGCTTCGAACTGCAAAAGAACGCTATCCGCTACTGTATGAAAAAACCAGCACCGATTGGAACAGGCGAGGCGCGTTGGTCGCTGCCGAAAAAATCCACCAGCAGATTTTCGACAGCCCCATGAAAGAACCGCCTGCCGATCACCATTCATCCGGTATGATCAGCAAAGGAGATCTCTACCGTCAGCTGATGGGTTTTCCTCCTCGGGATGAAGATAGGCCTTTCCAGAGCTTCGTGAACCCCAATCAGCCTGATCTCTCTACCGGGCTTCTTTGGGGCGATACATTTACCCACAATTTCCTCTTCTACGCGCGAAATATGTTTAAACAGTTGGATGCAATCCTTACTGACCGAGTGCCATCAAGGCAGAACGGAGAAAACCTGCGAGCCTATGATTTTATTGTGCTTGAGAGAGCCGAATCCGAACTGGCTACAGTTCACGTAGACCTTGAAAAAATTTTCTCATTGTTTGAGCACGAAGCACAGATCCCAGAGAGGTACCTCCTCGAGCTACGGGCGGCGGTGCCAGTTTCACACATTTCTCTGGATTTTGGGAAAGACGGTTTAAAAATAAAATCAATGGGCGCCCAGTCCGCCTTTGAACTCACATCCGTGCCAGGTTCAGATGCTAATATCTTCAGGGTACTGAAGCTATCGATTGGTGCATCACAATCGAACACCATAACAGTTACCTCCTTGACCGACACCCCCTATGTCACACCGAAACCCTTAAAACTTGGTATTACGGAGATCTATCTGCCGCTCCCATTTCAAAAAACCCTATCCCTGCGCATCCAGCCAGGTAAGAGAGCAGGTCTGTTTGTGTTGCGCTCAGCTGAAGTACTCGGATTTATGAAAAATCCGAGTGTCCCCGAACTGCTCCCGGACAACATCACCGTCGCCAAAATCGACCAGGCAGATAATGTCGATCTCCTGCAAGAGGGCTCGATAGCTTGTATTTCCAAATTGGAACATAACACTGACATTGCAGCCGCTATGTCTGATGGTGCGACCTCTGGCTCCACTTTCAAGATGTTCATGCCCGAAGATTTCATATTCGAAGGTGCAGAGGTATCGAGCTCGAGGCAGCATTTCTTCGATTTGACAGATGAAGACACTGAGCACATAGTCATATCAAAAGATTCGAATGAAGGCGTTTCCGCAACCAAACCCGAGATCGACGATTCAAACACTGTGGTGGAAGTCTCAGGCGTGGATATCAGCTCCAAAGATGTCACAGCCAGTGGGGCCGAAGTGCCGACTTCAGAGACGTCCTCAATTACCATAGTCGATTTTGACGATGGAAAAATATTCCAGCGCACAGGCACGAGTGCTACTATCACGGTGTCTGGAACATACACAGGCATGCCGAAAGCCATAGAGGCGAGAGTGGTCAGGGACAGCACCCTTGAGGAGATCGTACCGTGGACAGTGATTGATCCCTTCCCACGAAAAGGAATTTTCTTAGGGGTGCTTTCTGAAGTTTCTCAGGGTGGGTGGTACAACATCCAGGTGCGGTACAGCAATAATCACTCTGTCTTAAGTTACGGTACCCACAAATGGGGCGTGGGAATACTCGTCGCTTGTCTCGGTCAATCAAATATGAAAGAATGGTTTTATAAAGGCACAGCCTTAAGGGCACATCCACTGCTGCGGAAATTTACCCTTGAAGGTTGGGCAAAGCTCGGCAGGACGGGTAATGGGGCCATCGCTTTTGGTAACAGGATAATAGAGCGACTCGGTATTCCTGTCGGGCTGCTGGATTATTCTAAAAACGGCTCAGGACTGAGGAAAGAAGCGGACTGGGGAACCGGATACTGGGAAGACACGTCCCCCGATTCGATTTATAACCGTTTTGTTGCTGGCGTATCCGAGATAGGGGGCGCAGTGGAATTCGTCGTCTGGATACAGGGTGAAGCAGACGCCGCGCGAGGCACCGTAACGGAGGACGAGTACGCACAATCACTTGAGAGCTTTATCACAAATCAGATAAGATCCGATATCCACAATGGCTCGGATCGTGAATACCTCCCTTTTCTTATCGTCACGATGGTCAAACGTCCCGGAGGCAAAGACAAATCCCACCAGGCCATCCGTAACGCCCAAAAGCATGTTGCAGAAAACGTTGCCGACTGTTATTTAGCGGCCACGATCCTCGATCTCAAAAATCAAGGCAGACAGCACCTCGCTCCCGATTCATTCATTACCATGGGCCACAGAGTTGCTCAAACGGCTTTATTTATTTTAGGCAAAGAGAAATACTGCCGCGGGCCCCATGTAGCCGAAGTGAAGTGCTTAGATAACCATACCATAGAGGTAAGAATTAAACACAGAGGCGGGTCGGATTTCACACCCGATTCAGGGATTTCCGGATGGGAAATACTGGTTAACGGGATCCCTGTGCCCATCGCGGAAGTTTATCGGCATGATCCTCAGACAATCAGGATTATGCTCGAGAACCCGCTTACCAGTAAAGCAAAGATTCGCTATTTGTACGGTGCAATGCCAGATGCGAGCAAACCGGTCTTAGACAATTCAGCGATGGCCCTCCCCCTTGAGGAATTCGAATCGGAAATTCAACAAAAATGGTAAAGATTGTACTGGGAGGCTTGTATTAAACCATTTGGTTAAAATTTTTTTACTTCTCTGCGCTAATAATATTCTGTTTTTAACCATTCCACTGTTAAATTTCCGAGCAAAAGTGTTGGTTACACAAGAATTCCCTCCGCAACCCCATACAAAGCGTTATTTACCTTAATTTAAAAAGACAATCTATCAAGTTAAGGTAACATGGGAATGGTTCATTCTTGACACCCAACCTTCTTTTCCTTATACTCATTTCTTCAAAAACCAAATACCAATGTAGGGCTTGGATTCCCAGAGAAGGAAAAAAGGCAATCTAAATCCGGAGGATATATTTTGCAACAAGGAGAATTGTTTGTGGAAAGGGAAAGGTCCTTTCACTGGGCGTGGGTCATCTTAGCGACATGTTTTTTCAGCCTCTTTATAAGCTATTCTGTTCGCCTCGGATATAGTGTAGTCCTTCCAGAAATGATTCGAACCCTGGGTTTTGGGCGAACTGCAGGTGGATCTATCTATAATGCTTACCTTTTTTCCTATATCGCTCTAACCCCCCTGACCGGTTATCTGACAGACCGATTTGGAGCCCGTCATGTGATTACAAGCTGCAGCCTAATCCTTGGCATTGGTGTTCTCTTAATGGGGACTGTAAATAACCTCTGGATGGCCTGCCTTTTTTACGCCATCGCCGGAGTTGGAGCCACAGGAATGTGGGCGCCGGTCATTACCGTTGTCCAGCGTTGGTTTTCTCTCAATAGAAGAGGGCTCGCACTTGGCATCCTTTCTACTGGATATGGGCTTGGCTTCGCCACCATGGGAGTGGCCTTCCCATGGATTGTACACCATTTCACCTGGCGCTATGCATGGTATTTTTTAGGTGCAGGTGCATTGGTAATGACTTTGATAAATGGCCTATTGTTGAGAAGTGATCCAAAAGGGTCAGGATATTTACCATGGGGGCAGAAGAATGGATCCTCCCGTAGTAGTGAAACGGATGTGGCTCCTTCTGCAAAAGATATACCCCTTTCTATGGTCTTTAAAAATATAAGATTCTGGCTGATTGGGCTTTCTTATTTTTCAATCGCTTACAGCCTTTATGGAATCACCACTTTTATGGTGGACTACGCCAAATATCAAATTGGGTTGCCCTTAGAAAAGGCAAGCCTTCTTGCAACAGTGCACGGAGTCTCTCAAGTCGCGGGAGTGTTGACAATTTTGCCCCTTTCCGATTATGTGGGCCGAAAAAGGACCATTATCATTTCCAACTCCTTTATAACTGCCTGCCTGATCGGAATCCTATTCACTGGAAATTCCTGGAAAATGCTCTTTATCCTTGTAGGAATTATGGCCCTTTTTTATGGGGCAACATTTCCTCTTTATGGTGCCTGTGCGGGTGATTATTTTCCTAAGGATCTGATGGGAACCGTTATCGGGGCATGGACGCCCATGTATGGTCTTGGCGCTATCCTTGTGCACTGGATTACCGGGATTTTACGAGATACTACAGGCGTCTATGACTATGCCTTTATAATTAATGCAGGTATGGCTGTAGCAGGTCTTTGTTTAATGGCTTTAGTTAAAAAAAGTGAGGTTAACTGAGGTATTATTACCCATAAGCCTCAAGATCAATGGATACCTAAGGGAAGAATTATGAAATAAAGCTCTAACTTTTTTCCTTTTGACACCCTTTTCATACTTTGGTAAACGATATATAATTATTAGAGTTAGATCTCTTAACTGACTTTTTTTAATTATAGCACAATCAAAGGGGAATGAAATGGTCGATATAAGCCGATGCAAGAAATGCATCCTCCCTGTCACTTATCCTGATATTCAGTTTGATAAACATGGTATCTGCAATTTCTGTTTGGCAGCATCAAATGAAAAAAAGGGGCCAAGAAAAAGGTCAAAAAGTAAGTTAGATAGAATCATCAAGACTTATAAGGGAAAAAGTAGTAAATATGATGTTATTGTTGGTCTAAGTGGTGGAAAGGACAGTAGCTATGTAGCCTATTATCTGAAAACAGAATATGATGTAAAGATGCTGGGCATGAATTATGATATTGGATATCGCTCTACATATGCTATTCAAAACCTTGAGACCTTGGCAGATAAACTGAAGATAGATTTATTTACTATCAGGCCAAATAGTAGTTTTATAAAAAAGCTATTCGCTCATTTTCTGCGAAAACGGGGAGAGTTTTGTTCGGTTTGTAATAATCTTGGATATCTAATTGGGGCAAGTTTTTCGTGGAATCAAAAGCTATCCTTAGGTTTCTCTCCTTTGATGGTGGGGGGATGGTCAAAGGAATATGAATTTCAGCATGGTGTTTCGGTGACATCCATGGATTATTTTTTTGAGAATTTAACTCATGAGTTGCTCGAAGAATTGATTGCACAACCATTTATTGAAGAAAAGGTAGTCTTAGGGTATATGAAACTAAAAGATCCTAGACAAGCCCAAATTGGTACTGAGGAACATAAACAATTAGGCGATTATGCCATGAACTTTATTCAGTTACCAGACTATGTAGAATGGAACATCAGGGAAATACCTCATATTTTATCTAATAAACTTTTCTGGAAGCACCCCCCAGATGTCCATGAAAGCCACTTTGATTGTTCTCTCTTTCCTCTAAAAGAATATTTAAAGTTTAAAAAATATGGTTTGACTCAGGAGACAATCAAAAATAGCGTGTTAATCAGGGAAAGACTCATGAGCCGCGAAGAGGCTCTGGAAAGAACGGTATTGGAACAGACAACCGAGCCAGGGATTTTTGCTAGTTTTCTTCATGAATTGGGATTATCAAAGGATGATATAAATTGGAATGCTGAATGGTCCAAGTAAATTTAGGGAATGAAAATTGTAAAAATCAGTCTTTATCAATATAACGAGCCATTTAAGTTGGGGTTTCATTCCTCTCAAACTCTAAGAGCGCGTTCTGAGTCTATAATAGTTCGATTGGAGTTCGAAAATGGAATTTCAGGATATGGGGAAAGCACACCGAGGACTTACGTAACTGGTGAAGATTGTTCAACAGTTGTGCAGGTGATACAGAATTTTTTTTCATCTATACTACTATCTCATGAAATACATACAATAGATGATGTTGAGGGTGTATTAAATAAGTTAGAAAGCGAATGTCTAAAAAAAAATATTCTCCATTATAATTCCGCTTTAGGGGCAATAGATATCGCTTTACTGGATGCGCTTGGTAAACTTCAAAAGGTACCTGTAACTAATTTTTTAGGCTCAATTGTAAGAGAAAAGGCCCTATATTCAATTTCCATTCCATTTCTTCACCCTCAAAAGATACGAGAATTATTTTTTCAATTACAAAAATTTAAGTTCAAGTATGTAAAAATCTTATTAGGAGAATCGGAAAGCAAGAATGTAAAAAGGGTAAGTTTAGTTAGATCGTTATTTGGAGACCATGTGGATATTCGGGTGGAGGCCAATGGAAAATGGACATTTCAGCAGGCCGTCTTTAATCTGGAGAAATTAGAAAAATTTAATATAACAGCAGTCGAACAACCTGTAGCAAAAGATAATATAGTAGGCCTGCAAAGATTAAAAAAAGCTATTAAGATACCTATTATTGTTGATGAATCCATGTGTAGCTTGTCTGATGCAAAAAATTTAATCGAAAAAGAGGCCTGCGATATTTTAAATATAAAGATTTCTAAATGCGGAGGGTTGTTGAGATCAATGGAGATTGCACATTTCGCACAATCACAAAACATATCTTGCCAATTGGGTGCCCATGTCGGAGAAACAGAAATTTTAAGTGCTGCAGGTAAGTCTTTTGCCTTTACTATTCCTAATCTTATATATTTTGAGGGGGCCTCTTTTCTACTACTTGAACATTCATGCAGCAACAATCAATTCGAGATTAAAAATAAAAGAGAAGATAGGGTTTCAAACTTCGGACTAGGGATTAAATTGACAAATCAGCAATTAATAATGAAGCACTGCGTACCCATTGTTGAATTATCAGACAAGACAGTGCATAGCTCATAGTTTCTTAATGAGGATGGGCTTTTCTTAGGGTGACAAAGATTGTCAGGCTTTGCAAAGTTTTAGATATCTGTAAAGATAAGAGATGAGGATATTGTTAATTGGTTAAAAAATACGGATATAGTCTCCCAGAGGATCAAGAAATTAATTAAATATGATTCCTAGCTAAGAATCTATATGCTTCTATTAAGAATTTTACCAGCTTCTTTTTGAATCTGAGATACATTTTCACCCATAGCCTTTTTATCTAAGGGCATAAATCCTCTGTCCTCTATAGCCACTGAAAGGATATGACCCTTTAATGGATTAAATCCGAATGCCTCCAGCTGTTGCTTCTTCCCTCGAATCTTCTGTATTCCTAAATTTTTGATTGCGGAGTGATAAGGGTGTTCCACCAGTCCCTTCCATGCATCCCTGCTCATAATGACAGGGAACTCATGGAAAAGTTTAGTGAATTCCTGAAGACGAGCGGCTGTATTAATGGTATCACCAACAGCGGTATATTCGATCTTAGTCTGAGATCCTATGTTGCCCAGGATAGCCCTCCCTGTATTAAGGCCAATCCCGACGCCCATAGGCTTACCTTCCAAAATGAGCCTTTCGGATAACTCCAGGATCTTACATGCTGCATTAAAAGCCATGATTGCATGGTTTTCTACTTTTTCAGGGGCTCCAAAGATGGCAAAAAATCCGTCTCCTGTATATTTGTTAATATGTCCATTTTCCTTACTAATCGCCAAAGAACATCTCTCAAAATATTCATTCAAAAAGGAGACCACATTCCTTGCGTCCATAGCCTCAGAGCTGGCGGTAAAACCCCTTATATCCAAAAATAGGGCAGTAATAAACGATTCCTCTCCGCGAAAAAGATCTACTTCCTTTGAATCTACGTATTGTTTGATAATGGGTGCAGGCACATATCTCTCAAATAGCTTTCTAAGATTATGCTCTCTTTCCTTGCTTTCCTGGAGTCTCTGGTAGGAGATGGCATTGTGGATACTGATGGCTATCTGAGGCGCTATCCCCATTAAAAGAGAAATGTCACTTTGGCTAAGTGGCCTCTTGGAGGTGAGGTTATCTACAAACATTACCCCCAAAGACTCTCCTTCATAAATAACAGGTGCACAGATGAAGGATCGAGCACCAATCCTTTTGATGAATGACAGGCTCCTCTTAGAGAGGTCTTTTTCTATCTTGGCGATATCATTTACTAAATATGGTTTTTGCTGTTTAAAGGCCTGGATTGCTGGTCCCTTAGATTGAGGATGATCCAGATGAAAATCCGAATTTCTTAAAAGATTTTCAATTTTCGGTTTGTATCCATAACCGACATTGTAACAAAGACGGGTCTTTTCCTTGTTGGCAAGCCATATCCCACCACGGTCAAAATCCAACCGTTCTTCCATAATATCCATGATAGATTTTGGCAAATTCTGGATATCCAAGAGCATTGAGGTAGCCTGACCGATCTCCTGAACAAGCAATGCATTATTGTAGCTGATGTTTATCTGATCTAAAAGAAGCCTGGCCGCGTCTCCCTGGCTTTTAATGTTTTTTGCAAGCTCATCTTTTTCAAGGTGCGCAGAATAAAAAGAGATTCCCATAACAAGCGAAGTAAAAAAAAGAATCGGCACAGGCCAAGAAACGGCAGGGATGAAAAAATAGAGTGTTCCACAGACTAAGATACTAAGAAAAATAAGATAATTGCGTATCCCTCTCCACCTTAATGAAGGTGTCTTTTCCCAGGTGATGATGTAGCGGCAGAGATCCTCACCCCTGTGTATGCAAGTAGGATGTTCAATTTTGGCAAACTTTTCAGTGAACAATTTTGCTACTGATTCAAAGAAGCCTATTCGATTCTCACATTGGTAGGGCTTTTCAACCACTCCAGGGTTAGGAATAGAAGTGACTTCTACCTTTTCAGGCCCAAGTTTTCTGGTCTTAAGAGTAAAAGAGCGACTCAGGCTGGGAGACATTTTTTCCAACATCCAATAGGCAGCTGCCGGGGACATAAATCCCAGTGCATATTGCTTTACAGGACCAGATGCTTTGGAGGAGGCGGCATAGCGCCCAACCTCTCTGGATATATTTGTGTCCCCTGTTTTTTGGCTCAGGATTTCATGAAATCGGTCTACCTGTTGTTGAGTGAACCAGTGACCCTGATCCTCCAGTTCATAGGTAGCTATCCCCGCATAGCTCAGGACTGAATCAATGTCTATATCAGGATAATGCTTCTGAGTATATTCTACATAATTTTTTATAAGCCGACTATTGTAAAGAGGACTATCTATTTTATTATGAATGCCATTACCAGAGGACATTTGATTATTCCTTGCAAGTGAAATAATTTTAACTATGTTATATTATTTATACCTCAATTTATTATATTGAACATAAAAAATATAATATGTCAATAATTTTATAATTTTATAATTTTATAATTTTATATTAATTTTAATTATTATATTTTAAATTTATTCTGGTAATACTATTGATTTAGAAAAATCTTGTAGAAAGTGAAAATAAAAATTGTGAAAGGTGATGACAGGGATCAGAACTTGTAATTATTTAGGCAGGATTTCAAATAAATCTTACTTTAGTTATTGTCATCTCGATGAAAAATTTAAGATTGTTATTTATCTAATTCTGTTCTCACAGCAAGACCTATTTTCTCTAAAATATAGGGCTTCTTAACATAGGAACCTGCACCCAATCTTTGAGCCTCTTTGACACGTTTTGTTTCAGAAAATCCGCTCACAATGATTGCTTTCTGTTCTGGATAGATTTCCAAAATCCTTTTGTATGTCTCAAGTCCATCAATTCCAGGATCCATAATCATATCCAAAATTATTAGATTGGCTTGATTATTTTTCATATATTCAACAGCTTCTTCACCACTTGACACTGACGTGACAGAATAACCCACCTTTTTAAGCATGCTTGATGCAATTTCCCGTTGTTCTTCAACATCATCAACCACTAAAATAGACTCTCCCCTCCCCTTAATATCTTCTAGGGATAAATGTAATTTCTCTTTGGCTAATTCTTCTCTGGTTACCGGAAAATACAAGGCAAATGTTGCTCCTTCTCCTTCTCTGCTTCGAACATCAATATATCCATTATGATCTTTTATCGTCCCCCATACAACTGCCATACCTAATCCTGTTCCGCTTCTTCCCATTACCTTTTTTGTATAAAATGGCTCGAATATCTTTTCTCTATCCTCTAAAGGGATACCTATTCCTGTGTCAGAAACGATAAGAGTCACATAATTTCCTTCCTTTACATCATCATACCCTCTTATGGGAGTATCGATATATCGGTTTTCTGTGGATATGGAAATCGTTCCCCCTTCAGGCATAGCCTCAGCTGCATTCGAGATTAAATTCATAATCGTCTTGGATAGATGAACCGGGGAACCTGAAATATACAACAAATCTGCGCTAAGATCTGTTTCGTGATTAACATCAGGATGAAACTCTCTTAGCTTTCCATATTCTGGAGACTTAAGATAATCAGATACAATGGTGTTGAGGTTCACCACTTCCGTAATAGCAACCCCTCGTCGAGCTAACGTTAACAAATCTTGGACAATGGCAGCAGCTTTTTCTCCCGATTTTTGTATAGTTGAAATCGGTTTTCGGAGAGGACTGTCTTCAGGAAGATCCATTAATAACAACTCGGGATAACTGACAAGACCAGCCAGAATATTATTGAGATCATGGGCAACCCCACCTGCAAGGGTGCCGATAGCCTCCATTTTTTGAGACCTTTGGAGCTGTGCTTCAAGCCTCCGTTTTTCTTGCTCGGCTCGCTTGCGCTCAGTTATATCTATCATAATACCACGAAACCCGATGGGATGACCCTCTGAATCCTTTATAAGAGATACGGAAATCTCTACCTGTACTTTTGTGTCGTCCCTTTTTATGAACTCCCAATCAAATCCTTTATTAGGCCTTCCTGTCTTGTATACTTGGTTGAAGAATTGGTACCCTTTTTTGGCGTTCTCTTTATCCAAATACTGTTTGTTATTCACACCAATCAATTCACTTTTGGCACGTCCAAGGATTTCACACATTGAATCATTAACAAATGTAAAGTTACCTTCAAGGTCAATCTCGTAGTATCCCTCTTCAATGCTTTCAAGAATGCTTCGGTATTTTTCCTCGCTTTCTTGTAGTTTTTTAAAAGAAATGGCATTGATAATACTTATTGCTGTTTGTGAGGCAATCCCCATTAGAAGACTCATATCGCTCTTAGTAAGTGCCCTCTTGGATGTGAGGTTATCTACAAACAATACTCCCAGAGATTCTCCTTCATAAATAACAGGCGCACAGATAAAGGATTGAGCACCACTTCTTTTAACAAAGCCCAGGCTTCTCTTGGAAAGGTCTCTTTCTATCTCAGCAATATCATTTACTAAATAGGGTTTTTGCTGTTTAAAGGCCTGGATTGCTGGTCCCTTAGATCGAGGACGATCCAGATGAAAGTCAGAATCTCTTAAAAAATCCTCTACTCCTGGATCGTATCCATAGCCGACATTGTAACAAAGGCGGGTCTTTTCCTTGTTGGCAAGCCATATCCCACCGCGGTCAAAATCCAACCGTTCTTCCATAATATCCATGATAGATTTGAGTAACTTCTGGATATCCAAAAGCATTGAGGTAGCCTGACCGATCTCCTGGACAAGCAATGCATTGTTGTAGCGAAGGTTTATCTCATCTAAAAGGTCCTTGGCTCCATCGCCCTGAGTTTCAAGGTTCTTAGCCAAATTCTTTTTCTCAAGATGTTCAGAATAAAAAGAAAGTCCTGTGATGAACGAGACAAATAAAAAGATCATAGCTACCCAAGAAGTGAAAGGTATGAAAAGATAGAGTGCCCCACAAACCAAGAGACTAAATACAACGAGATAATTACGTATCCGCCTCCACATAAATGAAGGTGTCTTTTCCCAGGTGATGATGTAGCGGCAGATATCCTCACCCCTGTGTATGCACGTGGGATGTTCTATCTTTGCAAACTTGTTAGCGAATAACTTTGAAAGGGCCTCTAGCAACCCCATCCGGTTCTCACATTGATAGGGCTTCTCAAACACACCAGTATTTGGAGTGACCGAAATCTCTACCCTATTAGGTCCCAACTTTCTGGCCTTGAATGTATGCCCTCTGGTTAAACGGGAAGCAAGGTTTGTCACTAACCAGTAGGCAGCTGCCGGTGTCATGAATCCCAGTGCATATTGCTTTATAGGGCCAGATGCTTTGGAGGAGGCGGCATAGCGCCCAACCTCTCTGGATATATTTGTGTCCCCTGTTTTTTGGCTCAGGATTTCATGAAATCGGTCTACCTGTTGTTGAGTGAACCAGTAACCCTGATCCTCCAGTTCATAGGTAGCTATCCCTGCATAGCTCAGGACTGAATTAATGTCTATATCAGGATAATGCTTCTGAGTATATTCTATATAATTTTTTATAAGCCGACTATTGTAAAGAGGACTATCTATTTTATTATGAATGCCATTACCAGAGGACATTTGATTATTCCTTGCAGGTGAAATAATTTGTCTAGATATGGGCCTAAAAAGGAGTTCCCTGTATGATCAGGAAGGATTATTTTTTTTTACCGATTTCTTACTGTCAGGTTCTCCAGAGATTCCCACACGAAGCATAATCTTTCCATTCCCTTCTAAGGCCTTACGGATAAGTTGCAGTTCTTCAGAAATGGAGGAAATGTTCTTAATCAGTTTTTCAATCACTGGAAGGGAGTTTGCCTCGAGATCTTTTGAATCTTTCGATCCACCAGGCTCAATCAGGGGAGCTCGGTACCAGTGCTTTGCAGCATCTTTATGTCTGTACCAACCTCCTGATTTACCGGTCTCGCCCGGGTGGGTGTCAGGCATTTCTTCGTCATTTTTTTGAGCAGTGATTGTGTCTTTCGCATTAGTTTCTTTTAAGGTTGTCTCAGATAACGAAAGAGAATCAAGAGGGCTACCTAACATATCTTTCTGTGAAGATTGCTCTGCGATCGCCTGAGGCTCTTGTTTTCTCTTAGGAAATTCTACACTTGCACTGACATGCTCCTTAATGCTCAGAGGACTGCTAATAAGTTCTATGCATCCCCTCCAAAACTTTACAACGTCAAAACCTTGGAAATGATCCGTGCCCTTTGCTACTAAGCGTTCAGCTATTTTCTGAAGACATTTAGAGGCGTTTGCTTTAGGGTAGAGTGAAACGAATATCTTCTGTTGTTTAACAGCCTGAATCATTTTACTATCCTGATAGATCAGACCAAGAGGCAGAACATCTATCCTGAGGTTCTTTGCAACAATAGACTTGAATCTTTTGTAGACCAGTTTGGCAATTTGTGAGGTTGTACATTGGTTAACCACAACCCATATGCCACCTTTGAATCCGTTTAAAGAAAGTGTTTTTAACAGTGTGTAGGCGTCGGTTAATGAAGTGTGTTCTGGGGTAATGACAACAATAATCTCTGAGGATGCCAAGCAAAACGAAATCACGGTTTTTGAAATACCTGCAGGCGTATCAACCAACAAAAAATCATAGTGAAGGAGAAAATCGTGATGTGCTGTTTCGGAAAACGATCTGATCAGCCGCATCCGATCAACTTCAATATTAGTCATATCCTCCACCCCTGAACTACCTGGGAAGATATCGATACCCTCATAATCTTTTATGATAAGGTCTTTAAGATTCAATCCATCGAGGATCGCGTCCTTTAGATTGTATGCTGGCTGTAGCCCCAAAAAGGTATTAATATTGGGCAATCCCATATCAGCATCAAAGACGCAGATGCGATAGCCCAGCTTAGAAAGAAGGAGGGCCAAATTGAGGCATATATTTGTTTTGCCTATCCCTACCTTCCCACTTGTAATTGTAATGGTTCTGTTCATGAATCTTTCTGGTTTTTGCAGCTAATAAACGGTCTTTGCAAAATTACGGGCACTCAGATCTCAGCAGACAAGTAAAACGTCATCATGTTGCTTTAAACAAAATGACAGTGTTTTTAGAGGCTTAGAATTGAGGTTAATAGCTATGCACCTTAGATTTCTATTCCTACCAATTTTTACCATGTAGGCTCATTTAAGATCAACTCAAAGCTACTAATATGTATAAAAACTACCTTTTTACCTAGATATATGAAAAAAAGATTCTGTGTGTCAAGTGAAAATTGAACACAATATATAGGTTCTTTTAGGATATTAGGGCATCAAATATTGGGCTACTTTCGAGAGACACTAACTTATAACCAGAGGATGATGAAATGACTTTCTTTAAGCTGCTTAAGGTTGTGCCAATTAGGCCAAATTGAAATAAATTTCAGGATACCATTTCCCTATAGCTAAAATAGATGTGCATTAGACTTTTTTCAGGTCTCAATAGTTTTTTCTCCACAAGGCGAGTTTGATTAGATATAAATAAAGAGGAATGTGAAGCGGCTCCGAAAAGCATGAATGAATAGTCAAACTACACAAGGTAAGAACGGTTTGGCTACATGTTATTTGTAGGTTATCCTGAATCTCTTCTGCATATATTCCATGTATTCATTTCCGTATCGAACATCCAGAACCCATGCCTGATATTGCTTTTCGTACGGCACCCTCTTATTCTGGACATACTCGGTGGGGTAAAACAAAATGGGGACCCTCTCCATATGATAGACACCAGTCAATTGTGCAATAGCTATAGACAGTATATTCCAGGGCAGGTCTTCAGGATTGGTCACGAGGATCTTGATACCGTTTAGAAGTTCAGAGAGATTGAATCCAAGATCTGATTGATCCACAATGAGAACCGCATTCAGTTCCCCATCATGGTTGAGAGAATATGTCCGCCATTTCCGTAAAAACCCGAGTCTATTATAAATTTCTTCCAACGGTTCTTTGACAGGCTCTTTTTTCTCTAAATCTAAGGCATCTAGAAGCAGGCCACCAGAATAATGATTATAAAACCGATGTAGTTCCCACAAGTCACGCCCTGATGATTCTTGGAGCGCCCATCTAATTGGCAATTTAGTGCCGATGGACAAACTTGTATAAGGAAGATAATAGAAGAGATCCATAGAACAACCCCGAGGGTTTTCCAGGTCTCTGGCAAAGCCACCGAAGACTCGATCAGGAAATTTATTCTCTGGGCGGAAATAACTCACCATATACTCTGTTTTTGCAGAAGGAAGACGATGCATATCATTGAGATAATGCATGATTTGCTTTAATACCATGAGACCAGGACGCTTACCTTTCATGGCCTTGGCAGCATGGTGATGAATCATCCAGGCTCTCTCATAGGCCTTCACCATGGCGATATGGCCATATATCCGCCCGTTCTTTTGGTACGTGAAATGTCGTGCGATCTCTGGGTTTTCCTGGTAAAGTTTTTGATAGGTTTTTTTGAAATCCTTCCGATAAGACTGGATTAGACGATACTTCTTGGGGTAAATAAAGCCGGCCTCAAAAAAGAATTCCCACAGGGCATCCATATCTACCTCACTTAAAATATAGGCATGAGGATCCAGTGCATTGGTAAGGACGTGAGTTAAGCGGTTATAAGTATTAATATCCATCTCTAAAATGGCAAGTCCGCATCGGATTCCTTTTTCTTTCTCTTCTAAGCGATAGATCACTTGGGCAGCGCACTCGATCTGTAAGGCACCAGCAAAATCGATTATAAGCTCGGGGATAATCATGCCTAACATCAAAATTCCCTCATCCACCTTCTCATAAACCGAAAACCCTGAGGTGGATATATCTGATACCTCCAGTTGAATTCTCTTTTTTAAGAAAGGATGACTAAAAATGATAGTTGGTGATGGTACCAAGTGTTGGCGAGGGTTACGGGTCTGCCTTTTTTTGAATCTTTTAATCTTTTCATCCGTAGGGATCAATACAATTTCCTTATCATGGAGACCACCTTGTTGACGGATGAAGCGACAAAGACCAGAAAAGAAAATTTGTTTATTGTCTCGTAAATGAATGACAACCAGTGCTTCTGGATTGAACCAATTAAAGGTGCTTGATGACTCGGCTCTCACTTTAACACGAAAGCCGATTGGACTAAAGTCCAGTAATTCTCCTCTAGCGAGAAAACCGCTCTGAATCAACTCCACAACCACATCATGACAGGTATATCTTCTGACCTGCCGTTGACCCACGGCATAGCTTGCATCCGGCAATTGAACGGTAAGATAGTTTCCACTCATCTCATGTAATATGGCAGGCACTAGTATCATTGAACGACCATCATCAATAACAAGATGAAGAAATTGATAGTTCTTCAACTTGAGACCTGAGATATTCTCATCCAACAAGTGGCACGTGAGTTTCCTGCCATGACAGGGATCAAGGTATGCCCGAACAAGAATACTCTCTTTGTATTTAGGATGATTAAAGTGGACAAGGATATATCTATCCATAAAATGGATGTGGTTGAGCGTATTGATCAGGTCTTTTTGATCAACCGGATGAGCGCTTTCGAGAGCATGGATCAAATCCTGATGCTGGAATAGCCAAGGCGGGAGCCAGCGCTCCTCCCCAGGGGCACGTTTGATGGGTGCTACCTTTTTAGGAAGTATTTTTAGTGAGTTATTCCTCTCCATGTAAGCTAACCCAGTTCAATTTAATCTATTAAATCGCCTTTTCTTGCCAACCTCTCTCGGATAAAATATCAGCAGAAATAAGGACGAGAATATCCTCTCGCTTTAATGGGGTTTAGATAGATAATAGTAATTATATTACATTAATTATAAATATAAAGGTTTTTTATAAGCATAAATAATATTATTTGTCAATGATTTTAATTATTTAATTTAATTATTTAATTATTATATTTCAAATATGCTGATAATACTATTTTTATGGCCTACTAATATTTAATTGTACAGCACTTCACTCTTTACTTCTAATTCTGTCTCTCTGATCCTGTGGTAATAGTGGGTATTTTATGATTTGACGTGTGTTAAAAGGCTGCCTTGCTACTGTTTAGTCTTTGCAAAGGCTATTGTATGAAGAGAAATTTGTAGATTAAAAATCAGGCTGGTCTGTCCCATCTGCTATTTCTTTTAAATGGCAGGTGTCATTCATCAGAGATAGGATAAATCTGTTATTTAAATATTCAATCAAATTAATGCACCCTGTATCTTGTTTAATCTCCCAGAAATGTGAGTTGCTGAGGCCCAAAAGTGCACATAGAAGGACCTTGTTTATAACCCTATGAGGAACGATAAGGATTGATTTGCCAGGATTTTTTTTAACAATATTTTTAAAGGCACGAAAAGACCGTTCCTTTGCTTCATCTAAAGTTTCTCCATGGGGGAATCTTATCAAGTCAGGCTTTTTTTCCCATTTGTCATATTGATCACTGTATCGTTTTTTTACTTCATTAAATGTTAAACCCTCCCAGTCACCGTAGTTTATGTCAATCAATCTTTGAACAGGCACTATTTCAAGATGAAAAAATTTTGCAATTGGTTGAGCAGTCTCAATAGAACGCCTGAGTGGACTTGTATAGATAGCGCCAATGTTTTTATTTTTTAAGGCATCCGATAAAGCTTTTGCCTCCCGGTGTCCGGCTTCATTTAACGGAACGTCTATTCTCCCCCTAAATGTTAGCTTTTTGTTCCACTCTGTCTGTCCGTGCCTCACTAAATATACCTTTGTCATTTATGCCTCATAAGATTTTATGATAAAAATGTTAAAATTTACCATGGCACTGTTATTCATAAAATTCAAGGTCTTATTTAGCTTGACAAAATATGCTGCTCCTTTTAGGCTTTCTATCGAAATATGTAAGTATTTGGAATAAACTTTAACTTTTATACTGTTAAAAAAAGAGTCTTCCCATTTATAGGTTTAGGAAAAAAACCAGGGGTTCGATCGGGTTTTAAGGCTTTATCCATCCCCCTGAGACGGACGAACAGGATTTGCTAAAAGGAGGATGTAACATGAATAAAATATCCACAGCCCTTATAAGTGTCACAGATAAGAGTGGTATAGTTGAGTTCGCGAAATCTTTAGAGAGATTAGGGATAGAAATTCTTTCAACTGGGGGTACAGCAAAGGCAATGAGGGATGGAGGAATAAAGGTTTTGGATATATCCGAATATACCGGCTTTCCTGAAATGATGGATGGCCGAGTCAAAACACTTCATCCAAAGGTACATGGTGGATTGCTGGGAAGGAGGGATAACCAACAAGATATTCAGATGATGAACATACATGGTATAAAGAACATAGATCTGGTGCTTGTTAATCTGTATCAATTTGAACTAACAGTCGCAAAAGAGGGATGTACATTAGAAGAGGCTGTTGAGAACATCGATATAGGTGGTCCTAGTATGCTCAGATCAGCTGCAAAGAATTTTAAGCATGTGACTGTTATAGTTGATCCATCAGATTATTCTAAGGTGTTAAAAGAAATTACAGAATTGGGAGGGACGACCTTAAAAACACGATTTGAACTGGCAAAAAAAGTTTTTAATCTCACGTGGCAATACGATAGGGCAATAAGCAATTATCTGGAAGGGGTAAAATTGAGTGTTTAGGTAGCATGAAATATAATTCAGAAAATATCCGACCTGAAACTAACCGATTCAGATTAGTTAAATTTTTTGCCTATACAAGTTTTGTGATCCTCATTATTTCAAGCTTCACCCTATCAATGGTTATTTCACAGCGGGCCACAAAGGTCTTGATGAATACCCATGAGAATCATGCCCTGCTTATAGCAAATAATTTGAACCATCAAGTATTTCACTATTTTACTATCCCTGTTAGATACAGATACGGGGCAATCAGCCTAAGAGAAAAGGAACAATCTGATTTGATGGATAAAATAGTGAGGACTACTATTCACTCCTTTAATATAGAACAGGTCACTATATATGATACGCAGAAAGGCATTATTGCCTATAGTACTAACAAGGATTTGATCGGATTAACTGGCAGAGGGGGTATGGAATATAAAGCTGCCCTTGAGGGAGAACATAGTTCACGTTTGATATCCCGTGAACCTGCCATTTCTGGGTCTTGGTTTATGGATTTTGTAAAGGAAAAAAAGCTTAAGACTTTCATACCCTTTAAGGCAGAACCCCCTTATTACTATATAGGGATATTAGGTGTATTTGAGTTGACCCAAGATCTCACAAAAGAATATGAATCTATATTAAAATTTAGATATCTTATCTTTGGCGTATCTCTTTCGATTATGTTTCTTATATTCCTGGCTCTCTTGCTTGTAGTAAGAAAGGCTGAGCACATCCTTAGAAAAAGGGCACACGAGCAAAAGCTATTAGAAGATCAACTGAATCAAGCGGAGCGTTTAGCTGCGCTTGGTGAAATGGTCGCCGGTGTTTCTCATGAGATAAAGAACCCCTTAGGCATAATCAGGAGTACTGCAGAATTTTTAACAGAGAAATCAGCAGGTAATGAGAGCCAAAAGAAGCTATCTTCTATTATTATTGAGGAGTCAGGGCGCCTCAATGATATTGTAACTGACTTTCTTGACTTTGCCAGACCTCAGGAGCCAAATTTCCAAGATTGTCACCTTGAAGAAATTATCGACAGAAACCTCTCTTTTCTGCAATCCGAATTAGATAAAAAGAATGTCAGAGTAAATAATGGCGATCTGAATAATAGGCCCTATAAAATTGAGGCAGATTCGAGCCTGCTTTATAGGGCATTTCTGAATATTTTTATAAATGCTATTCAGTCAATCTATGATGGCGGTAATATTACTATTAAAATTGGAGAGGAGAAAGAAAATTATAGGGTAGAAATTCGAGATACAGGAGCAGGGATCGGCAAGGAAAATAGCAAAAAGATATTTAATCCCTTTTTTACAACAAAGGAGAAGGGAAGTGGCCTTGGATTGGCTATTGTCAAAAAGATTATAGAAGGGCATAAAGGAAAAGTGTGGATAGAGAGTGAGGAAGGAACGGGAACAAGTGTATTTGTTAAGTTGCCCCGAAAAAATAGATAAAGGGAGTTCGGGAATTGAGGGATTGAGGATTTATATATGGAAACAATCTTAATCATAGACGATGAAAAGAACTATCTTGTTATTCTAGAAGCCTTACTTTCTCCTGAGGGTTACGAGATAATTACAGAAGATAATGCTATCAATGCTCTCCGTTTAATCAGGGAGACGGATCTAGATCTAGTAATTACAGATATGAAAATGCCTGGGATGAATGGGATTGAACTCTTAGAAGAATCAAAGAAAATCAACTCTGAACTTCCCGTTATTATAATGACCGCCTATGGGACTATAGAAATGGCAGTTGAGGCCATGAAAAAGAGGGCCTATGATTATATTACCAAGCCTTTTAGAAATGAAGAATTAAAGCTGACCATCAAGAAAGCCTTAGAAAACTATCGCCTTATCAAAGAAAACAGGCTTCTCAGCGAGGCCCTTTCAGATCGCTATAAATATGGAAACATAATCGGCAAGAGCAAACCTATGCTCAAGATCTATGATATGATCAGCAAAGTTGCCCAGTCCAGGGCATCTGTTATGATCACAGGCCCATCTGGTACCGGTAAGGAACTTATCGCTAAGGCCATTCACTATAATAGCCCAAGGAAAAACAGGCCATTTATCTCTTTAAATTGTGGTGCATTGACTGAAACATTGTTGGAAAGTGAACTTTTTGGCCATGAAAAGGGTGCCTTTACTGGAGCTATTGCCATGAAAAAGGGGCGATTTGAATTGGCTGATGAGGGAACCTTATTTCTGGATGAGGTGGGGGAGATGCCACCTTCTTTACAGGTAAAGCTACTCAGGGTATTACAGGAGATGGAATTTGAAAGGGTGGGTGGAACTAAAACTATTAAGGTGGATGTTAGAATTTTGGCAGCCTCGAATCGTAAATTAAAAGAGGACATAGACAGGGGAATATTTAGGGAGGATCTTTTCTATCGTTTGAATGTGGTTCAGATCGAGGTGCCACCCTTAAAAGATAGGATCGAAGATCTTCCTTTTCTGGCTGCACATTTTATAGAAAAATTCCAGCCATCCAAAAAGAAAAAAATAGAACTAGCTCCTGATGTTTGGAAAGCACTGTACAACTATAGCTGGCCTGGGAATATTAGGGAGTTAGAGAATACAATTGAAAGGGCTGTGGTGATGAGCTCAAGTGAAATGATCACGATGGGAGATCTACCAGAGTATTTTGTGGAAATGGCACCGCTTAATCTGACTCTACCTGAAGCCTTGGAGCAATTAGAAGAAAAACTGATAAGAGGAGCCCTTGAGTACACTTACCAGGTCCAATCGCAAGCCGCTGAGATGCTTGGCATCAGTCGGCGTGTGATGCACTACAAGATGAAAAAATACGGGATGCTAGATTAAATGTCAAAAAATTGTAACAAGAGTTTTAGCTGTCATTTCAATATATTAAACAACTAACATACCTATCAAGAGTGGAATATTGTTACAATATTGTAACAATTACCAATGTTGGAGGCATCGAATTAGAGTGTAGGTTAATAGAAATAGTTACATTATTTCAACTACTTATCTTATACTATAAGGAGATTTTGAAATATGGCAAGAATATTGCTTAATATAATAAAAAAATAACCTCTTTTCTCCTAAAAAACCAACTGCTTACTAGTGGTTGGTTTTTTTATTTAATATCCAAGCCTTCTTAAAGACCTTGTATCACTGCTCCAATTTTTTTCAATCTTAACAAAAAGTTCCAGATATACATGAGATGAAAAGATTCTTTCCATCTCCATCCTTGCATTTCTTCCTATTTTTTTAATCATTCTTCCGTTTTCCCCAATAATTATCCCTTTCTGTGAAAGCTTTTCCACAAATATAGTTGCCATGACAGCAAGCAGATTCTTTTTCGGGTCTTCCTTTATTCTTTCAATCGTTACAGCACAGGAATATGGTAGCTCCTCTCTTGTGTGATAAAATATTTTCTCTCTTACAATTTCGGCTATTAGAAACTCCTCAGACTTATCAGTAACCATATTAGTGGGAAAGAATTGAGGACCTGGGGATATTTTCTTTTTTAACTCCCCTATTAAGGTCTCCAACCCATCACCATAAAGGGCAGATACAGGTAGTATAGAATCAAAACGATGCATTTTGCTATATATCTCAATTATAGGCAGTAGATTTTCTTTTTTAAGCAAATCGATCTTGTTTATAGTAAGAATAGCGGTTTTGTCTGTTTTTCCCAAAATCCTTAATATAATATTTAGGTCACTATTATTAGCAGGTTCCTCAGAGCCGACTACCAGAAGTATTATATCAACCTCCCCCAAAGAACTTTTTGCCGAACCAACCATACTTTTATGGAGCAGAGATCTCGTTTGATGGATGCCAGGAGTGTCGATGAATACCATCTGGCAGTCATTTTCATTATAAATCCCTAAGATCCTATTTCTGGTAGTTTGCGGCTTGGGTGATGTGATGGCTATTTTTTGCCCAAGCAACCTGTTTAAAAGGGTAGATTTGCCAACATTAGGTGGCCCGATTATAGCTATAAAACCAGATAAAAAACTCATGTTAACATCCCGAAATTTCTATAACCTAATGAAATCATATATTTTTTAGTTGTGCTCGATTTATGCCATCCACATGGAATGATGGAATGATGGAGTGTTGGATTATTGGGTAGTTAAAGCGGAAAAATCATATTTATTTTTTTTCCTTCATCTCCTTCTTTTATTTCAAGACAGCTTTATCCATCAATCCAGTACTCCATTGCTCCAATACTCCCTCTTGGCCGGAGGCCAATTAGGGCTAAGCCCCTAAGTTATTCACATTTGCGCACCTAACTGAATTTACAAGAAGGTGGGCTTGCCTCGTAGGTTCAGGGATTCTATACTTTGAACAAGTTTCAAGAACAAATTTTACACAATCGTTTAGCATTACCCCATATCCTGGAGAAACAAAGATAGGCTTGACCTTTGATCGTGTCCGAACTACTGCTCCAATAATCCTATTTTGATGTATGAGATAGGCATAGTTACCTTTACGCTCTCCAACCTGATTATACGTACCCACAAGGGGTGATTTTGCACAGCCAATGGTAGACTTATTTAAAAGGATTCCCAGATGGGAAGCAAGACCAAGGCCCCTTGGGTGTGCGATACCCTGTCCATCACAGAAAATCAGATCTGGTTCTATCTCCATCTTTCTGAGTGCATCAATTAATGCAGGGATTTCCCTGAAGCTTAAAAGACCAGGTATATAAGGAAAGGAGACCTTCTTTTGAGACCATCTCTCTTCTGCCTTGTTTAATGAGGGAAAATCAAGAACAACAACTCCCGCCCACATTATATTAGACCCTTTTGCATAAGAGACATCTAACCCGGCAACATATTTTATTCTTTTATCTATCTTTTTTAAACTAACCTTATCTTTTAAGTCCTTTTGGATTTTGACTGCCTCTTTATATGTCACATCCCAAGGATGTAAATCAGAGATAACCATCCTAAATCTTCTCTAAACTTGTATACCCAAGGTGAAGTAACTTAATGCCTTTATCCTTGAAGATCACCTCTACTTTGTCATCACCCATAAATCTGGCGATTACTCCTATACCAAAGGCTGGATGATTGACCCTATCGCCTTGTTTTAGTGCAGTGGAGTCCGCAGCCGTTAGATCCAAGGGCTTATAAAAAAGTTTTGATCCTAAAAGTGCATTATTAGGAGAGACATCTACACGCTCATGCATAACTCCTGTATACGTGGTGCTGGCGAGTGGGGCCACAGCAGGCGAGTAAGACGATAATAATGAATGGCGCTCAATAACATTATGAGGCAAGGCACTAACAAATGATGAAATGCCTTGATGGTAATTGCTGCTCAACCCTCCAGCGTTACGTATCAGCTCCCTCCCTGGATAGGCCATGATCAGTTTGTCTTTTGCTCGTGTAGCTGCAACATACAACAACCTAAGTTCTTCCTCAAGGCTCTCTCTGTTTGCAAAGGATTTTCCAGGTGGAAAGCGCCCATCCACAAGCCAGATTATAAAAACTACTCTCCACTCTAATCCTTTCGCTGAATGTATGGTAGAAAGAGTTAAGCAATCCCTTTTATCTAAAGGTCTGAGATCTGCTGGACTTGTTGGTGGTTCAAGAGAGAGGTCATCTAAAAATGCTCTCAAGTTTTTATACCTCGATGTCATTGAAATTAACTGTTCTAACTCCTGTTGTCTTCTTGGATAGTCATCGAATCTTTCTTTTAGAAAAGGGCTATAATATGCAACTGCGAGCTCAACACCTTCTTTAGGCATTATCTTTGGTGTAGAAAGGGCGTTCATAAGTTTAGCTAACTTAGTAAGCCCCTCTCTTTCTTTACTAATCCCTGGCCATTCATCTATCCTGTCTGCCACTACATCCTCTTTTTTCATCCAATCTATTATAGCTTGGCTCCTTCCGGGGCCAATATTTTTTAGCAATCGTAAAAGACGGCCCCAGCTAAGAACGTCCTCTTTATTAATTATCACTCTGAGGTGTGCCAAAAGATCTTTGATGTGTGCAGACTCCATAAATTTAAACCCTCCGTATTTGGCAAAGGGAATATTGCGGCGTGTAAGTTCAAGTTCCAATTCAAATGAATGATAGCCAGCCCTAAATAAAACAGCTATATCTCTCAGCTGTTGTCCCTCGTCCAATAGAGCTTCTATAGTCCTGCATACATAAAACGCCTGATCGCGTTCGGTCCCCGTGTCAACAACCAAGGGAATTTCATTGCCTTCCCTTCTGGTAAAGAGGCATTTAGTATACTTCTCCCGTGCTTGATCCATAAGTGCATTGGTCATAGTAAGTATGGACTGAGTGGATCTGTAATTTTCTTCTAGTTTTATTATCTTGGCCTCTGGAAAATGAACTGGAAAGTCAAACATATTTTTAAAATTAGCCCCTCTAAAGGAGTAAATGCTCTGAGAATCATCACCCACGGCCATAACATTCTTATGTAAAGAACCAAGGTAGCGGACAATATCGGACTGAATGGTGTTTGTATCCTGATATTCATCAACCATGATATATTTGTATCTGTTGCCCAACTGATGTCTAATTTCTTCATCTTCTTTTAAAAGGAGTCTAAAAAAAAGGAGAAGATCATCGTAATCCATGAGGCTGTTTTTTCTTTTATATTCTCTATAAAGTGTAAGCAGATGTTCTATCTGTGAAACAACTGGTAGAAATTGAGGATACTCTGTCTCCATAATCTCAGCTAAGGACTTCTCCATATTGGCCGCTTTACTAATAATAGTTGCAATAGTAGACCTTTTCGGCAACCTAATAGATCTTTTTTCTCCATCTACTTCAGGGACAAGGGCATGAGTTGCCTCCTCCATGTCTGATCTATCCATAATTGTAAAAGAGGGACTAAAACCGAGTCGGTGTGCCTCTTGTCTCAACACATACTGGGCAAGGGAATGGAAAGTACCACCAGAAACATCTTTGCATCGTCTATCTGATAGTTTTGCTGCTCTCTCAAGCATCTCCTTGGCTGCCTTTCTTGTAAAGGTTAGAAGAAGAATCTCCCTCGGCGGAATACCTTTTTCTATCAGCCATGCGACCCTGTAGACCAGGGTCCGGGTCTTTCCGCTTCCAGCCCCCGCAATCACAAGAATTGGGCCTTCAGGGGCAGTAACTGCAGACAATTGCGCCTTGTTCAATACTTTCTGGTATGGTATTTTATTAGACATTAATTCTCTCTGGACCTCTCTTCACAATAATAAAGAAGGGTATCATAGTTGCTTGAAAAAAGATACCCATACTCTCTAAGTTAGTTCGCTTCGCTCCCGCCCGCCTCGCCTGAGCGAGAGCGATGGCGGTCAGGCACAATTGGAATATTGGAATACTGGAGTGAGGGAATAATGGGTTCCGGGGAAATGGGACAATGGCTTATTGCTAAGATAACACTCGACAGAGATGTAAAAAATGAGTAAATTCCTTTGAAAAACCAACCCCGTTAAATGCGGGATCTTCGACATTCCAATATTCCATCACTCCATTATTCCATGTGTAAGGCCAAAGCAACAAACCTCAAAATATTTCACTAATTTCAGAAAGTTATAGAAATTCCGAAACTTTACATTACTGTCATGCTCTTATATGCCAAACTATGATAAGGCCTTATAGATTTTCCTGTGTATTAGAACTGGGCTTGAGTAAAAAATTTGATCCGCTTATTCTTGCATGTATACTAAGAGCTCTACATCTTGAGAGGGTAACAAAAAGAGACAGCCTTAAACCATTTTTTACAAACCTTCGGTTTAGAGAGGAGAGATTGTGTTACAAGAAATTCTACGCTGGATAGGAGATGAAACCCTTTTAGATAACCTTGTGGCTGGATTTTCCACTATAGCTTTGTTGATTCTCATAGTTGTGTGTATCGTAATTCTTTCAAAAGGAGCTGACTGGATGATTGATGGAGTGGTTCATCTGGCACGCAGGACTGGTTTGCCAAGAGTAGTCATCGGTGCAACTATCATCTCGCTTGGAACAACTATGCCAGAAGCCTTTGTCTCGGTAATGGCTGCTTGGTTGGGCAATCCAGGCCTGGCCCTGGGCAATGGCGTTGGATCAATTATTGCAAACACTGGCCTAATCTTTGGGCTGACATGCCTTCTGACAACCGTGCCTGTGAACCAATTCATTCTCAATCGAACAGGCTGGGTACAGGTAGGGGCAGTCCACCCTGCTTGTTATAATTTCGCTTATCGTCTTGGCCACTATGCCCGGGCAGCCTGTCCTGAATCGATGGGTTGGCTTTATCTTCCTTCTTTTCCTGGCCGGCTACATGTACATAACCTACGTTTGGGCCAAACAAGGAGGTAGCACGGCTATAGAAGGTGAACAGGTGGATAATTCCGAATTGACGAGCTTGGGAAAATGCTGGTTGATGATAGTTGGGAGCTTGATTTTAATTGTGGTCGGTGCCCGGATACTGGTGCCAAGCGCGGCAGAAATAGGCCACAGAATTGGAGTGAAGACGTCATTGCCGCAACCATGGTAGCCCTTGGCACATCCCTGCCAGAGCTCATGACGGCTATTGCAGCTATACGGAAGGGACATCCCGAAATTACCGTAGGGAATATCGTTGGTGCGAATGTCCTGAATTGCCTTTTTGTTATTGGTGCTGCTGCTGCAGCCAGACCACTTTCGATCCCACCTAACTTTTACTCTTTTCACTTTCCTGCCATGCTCATTATCCTCTATTCCTTTCGATACTTCATATTCAGGAACAGAGATGGTCGTTTCAAGAAAATGCAGGGAGCTTGGCTTTTAGGCGTCTATCTGGTCCACCTTATCCTCCAGTACGTTCTTAACATCGGCACAGTAGGAAGATAAGAAAGCTCAGCAATCTTGCGTATGGAAAATTGTTATAATGAAAATATAAAGATAAAAGTATCGATCCACCTTTTTAGAGGCTTATAGCCCTTATAATGAAGAAAAATGTACCAACTGCAATAAGAAGTAGCAACACTATTGGGATAGAGAAGGCAACAATTATCCTCAAATAATTTGTCTCGTGGGCCTCTTTAAGCCCGATAATTTGAACAATGCTTCTCCAAATCCACCCTATCGGGCTGCCTATAAATGGGAATATAGACCAAATCCTGGTAGCCTGAGAATAGGCCACAACTCTAAAGGTAGCCTCAAATCTGTTGTTCCCAGCTCTGACCAGAAGGAGCAGAAGATGGATGATAAGGCTCGAAATAAAGACACTAATGCCTACTAATATGGGTGAAAGGAAGATAAAGATGAGGAATATAATAGGTGAGCTCAGTGATATAGAAACACCTCCAAAAGGCTTGAGAAGTCCACTGTTAGCCATTAAAAATTCCCAGAAAAATGCAAACATGCTGCTGATAGAACCCACCAGGAGGCCGAATGCCAAGGGTTCTCTCCATCCATCCTTGACAGGCATAGCGGAAAACATGTGTTTTGGGGAAAAGAGTACAGATTTAATTGTTTGCTTTATTCCTTTCCGTAAACCAAGTTCTAGAC
>Ga0307379_10001576_pt1 | contig 35868 bp, 40 predicted proteins | sample UN2MG_FD_202237 | JGI IMG/M metagenome (GOLD analysis project Ga0307379, IMG submission 202237) | Soil microbial communities from Risofladan, Vaasa, Finland - UN-2 | ecosystem: Environmental > Terrestrial > Soil > Coastal area > Acid sulfate soil | place: Finland: Risofladan, Vaasa | collected...
CCCGTGACCACATCGCCGTGCCCCTCCCAGGTGAGAATCGTGTGCGGCAGGGAAAAAGCGCTTGCGGCGCGGCCCACCATCGCCGCTTCGTCACGCGAGCCGGGACGCAAACCATGATCGACCGTGAGCACGGTGAGTTCGGGCCCGTCATCGCGGCCGGCGCGCCAGCGCGCGGCGAGATGCATCAGCGCCAGACTGTCCGGACCGCCGGAGACCGCCAGCGCCACGCGGGCAAAGTGCATCAGCGGCTGAAGCAGAATTTCCGCCTCCTGGCGGGAGACGGGACGTGCCGCGGTCATTTGCACCCCACCTTCACGGCCTCGCCCTTGGCCTGATTGCGCAGGTGATCGTGCGCGTCGGGGAATTTGTCGTTGAGCTCCGCGAAGGTGGAGCAGGCGGCGTCCTTCTGCCCGAGTGCCGCGAGCGACATGCCGAGCTTGAGCAGGCTGTCGGGCGCCTTGTCGCTGCCGGAATATTTTCGGTAGGCGGCGAGGAAGCTGTCGGCGGCCTTCTTGAACTGCTTACGCACGTAATAGGTCTCGCCGACCCAATATTGCGCGCTGCCCGCCAGCGGATCGTTCGGATAGTCCTTCACCACCTTGCCGAACCCCGTCTCGGCGGCCGCATAGTCGCGTTGGAGCAGATCGCCATAGGCCTGCTCGTACAGCGCTTGGGCGTTGTCGTCGGGCAGGGCGTCGAGACTCTGGGACAATGCATCGGGCACCGCGCCGGTGGCGGTCGGCGGCAAAATCGACTGGGGCGCATTATCGTCTGTGTTCGCCTCGCCGAGCTGTGGTCCGCCGGGCTTTGGCCCATACCAGCGCGGCTTCGACGGATCGCTATCGTCGGCCGCTGGCGGAATCACTGCCGGGGACGCCGGGGGTACGACCTGCGGCTGCGGCGGCGCCTCGTCCCGCGGGGCCTCCATGATGTCGGGCTTGATCTCGGGCTTGCTGATGTCGGCTTCGGGCGCCGGCGGCGTCTCCTCCTCGACAGCGACAGCGGCATCGGCATCGGCCAGCGGGGCCGGCATGGCATCGGGCCCACCCACCTGACCGCCCATCATCTCGATCTGATTGGTGAGCGCCCCGATCTGGGTCTCAAGGGCGCTGACCCGTGAGCCGAGACCGCCCTCATCCGCCGGACCAGCCCGCGACACCTCGGGCGCGAGGCTCGGCTTGGCGCGGACCACAGCCTCCAGCCGCCCCACCATGGCCTTGAGATCGGCGACCTCCGCTTCGAGCTTGTCAACCCGGGCGGCGACATTGCTGTCTTGGCCGCCGGCTTGGCCGCTGCCTTGTCCGCTCTCTTGGGCAAGCCCGGCGCCCGGCGCGAGCGCCAGCAGCATACCGGCTGCAAGCGCGGTGGCGCGGACACGGTGGCCCCAACCGGGAGCCCGAGTGAAAGCCAATGGAAACACGATGGCGACCTTGTCAGCAGGCCCGGTGCAGAGCTTCGCGCGGCGCGAGGATCGAGCCGCCGCGAATCCGCCGGACGCACCCATTCGCCGGACCCTTTGGGGCCAAACTTAGGTGTGTTTGGCCCACAAAGCGTCCTGCGGCAAGGTCTAGTAGCGGGCCACGGCACCCGCGTTCAAGATCGTCTGGGCGCGCCGGTTCTGCGACCAGCACGAGATGTCGTCGCACACCGCGATCGGCCGCTCCTTACCGTAGGAGATGGTCTTGACGCGCCGCGCGCTGAGCCCGTTGCTGAGCAGGAAGCCTTTGACCGCCATGGCGCGCTGGGCGCCGAGCGCCAGATTATACTCGCGCGTGCCCCGCTCATCCGCATGGCCTTCGATGGTCACGGTGTATTGCGCGTACTGGTTGAGCCAGCGGACTTGGCTCCGCAGGGTATTCTGCGCCTCGCCCGTCAGCCTGGCGCTGTCCACTTGGAAATGGACCACATCGCCCACATTGCTAGAGAAATCTCGGGTGCTGCCCGGCGCCGCCGGCCGCTCACCCCCGAGACCGTATTCCTTTGGCTGCTGGCTCTTGGAACAGGCGGCAAGCGCCAAACCGACCACGAAAAGCATGCCCACGAGCTTGCAGGCGTGGCCAAACCCACCACGGAAACGCATGTACTAAACTCCCGCTAAATTTAAGAAAATCGTAGGAGTGAAGTCCTTAACGATCCCTTAGTCCGGAAGGCCCCGAGGCCTTCCGCCAGCGATATGGTTAAGACCGGAAAAGGGTGAATGTGTGGGCCCCAGGGGGCCATTGCCGGCACGCGGCGGGTGACATCAGGCCAAAAATCAGGCCCTTAAATAGGAAAAGGATGCCTGGAACGCCGCCGCATCAGCTACGGCGTTCCGGCATCCATATCCCGTTTTGCGTGGAAGCCAGAAGCTTCCGCTGCAAATCAGTAGCCGTGATTTAGCCGAGCTTAAGCGGCTCCATGACGACGGCCTTTTCGTGGTGGCCGAAGCAGCCACCCAGCGAAACGGCGGCGGCCACGAGCATGACAGCGGCGATAACGCCCTTCAAACCCTGCATGGTCTTCTCTCCTTTGGTTAACAACGGCAAAGCCATCTTTGCATGTACCGGTGCGGCGTTTTCAGATCAAGGTCGGACTAGTGTCCTGGGACCGTTTTACCGGTCATTGATGCCAAAATGCCACGCCGAATCTCGTCCTCCAGCTCGCTCAAACTATCCCGCTCGGGGACACCGATCAAGGTGTGGTTAACGACGTTGGGGCACTCCGATTAAGAAAGGGTAAGTGGGTGTGGCAATTTAGCCGCAAGCCGCGCAAGGCGCCGCGCAATTGGCGGAAACCCGACAAAAATAGCTAATTTATCAGGGGAGACCAGGCCGGATCCGACCCGAAGGCCGGGGTCGCCACCTGGCGCTCGTTATAGCCCGTGAGGTCGATCGTATATAGCCGCGGGCCGCCCCCGGCGCCCGGGGATTCCCGGAAGAACATGAGCACCCGGCCGTTGGGCGACCAGGTCGGACCCTCGTTGTGGAACCCCTCGGTGAGGATGCGCTCGCCCGAGCCATCCGGCTTCATCACGCCGATCAGGAATCGCCCGCCCTGCATCTTGGTGAAGGCGATGAGATCGCCCCGGGGCGACCACACCGGGGTCGAATAGCTCCCCTCCCCCTGGCTGATGCGGTGCTGATTGGAGCCGTCGGCGTTCATGACGTAGATCTGCCGGGAGCCGTCCCGATCGGTCTCGAAGGTGATCTGGCGGCCGTCCGGCGCATAGCAGGGCCCGGTGTCGATTGCATCCGTATTGGTGAGCTGCATGGTCCGCCGGCTGCGCAGATCCATGGCGAAAAGGTTGGAATTTCCGCCCTGCTCAAGGCTCATGACGATGCGCTGGCCGTCGGGCGAAAATCTTGGGGCAAAGGTCATGCCCGGAAAGGCGCCGACGATCTCCTTCTGCCCGGTCTCGATATTGAGCAGATAGACTTTCGGCTCCGCCCCCTCATAGGACATGTAGGTGATCTCGAGGGTCGAGGGGCTGAACCGCGGCGTCAGCACGAGGCTCTGCCCTTGCGTCAGCAACTTTAGGTTGTGGCCGTCCTGATCCATGATGGCCAGGCGCTTCATGCGCCGGTCCTTCGGCCCGGATTCGTCCACATACACGATACGCGTGTCGAAATAGCCCTTCTCGCCGGTAATACGCTCATAGATTGTATCGGCGATGATATGGCCCAGGCGCCGCGCCTCTTGCGGCCGCGCGAACACCTGTTCGCCCACGAGCTGTTGGCCGGACAGTACGTCCCACAGCCGGAACTCGGCCCGCAATTTCCCCTTCGAGGCGCCGATATGGCCGATCACCAGCGCCTGCGCGTTGATGACCCGCCAGTCCTCGAAGCGCGGCACGCTGCTCATGCCGAGGTCCCGCTCGATGAACGCCGCCTGATCGATGGGCGCGAACAAGCCTGACGACTGGAGGTCTTTCGCCACGATATCCGAGATTTCACGCGCCGCTTCGGGATCGATCCCGAGCCCAGGGGCGAAATCGACAATGGCGATCGGCAGCGGCTGAATCGTGCCTTGGGTGATGTCGAGCTCGACCACGGCATGCGCTGGCGCCGGCGCGGAGACCGCGCCGAGCAAGGCCGCGAAGATGAGCATGGATGATCGCCACATCGAAAAAATCCCCCTAGCCGCTGCGATACATCTGGCTTGGGTCGAAAGTGAGGATCATGTCGCGCCACAGCGAATATTTTCCCGCCGGCAACGCATAAGGCTGACACTGGAACACCGCGCGCACCGCACTGTCGGCGGCAGCCTGGAAGAAAGGCGAGGAACCTGAATTGGCGACGCTCGGAAGGCCTTCGAGCGTGCCGTCCTGGTTGAGCTTGAGCCTGACCTTGACGACGATGGCGTCGGCCCCGAGTCCGCCCGCCGGGGGCGTCCAGCACTCCGAGATGCGCGCTCTGAGCGCATCCAGCTCATTGACCGACATCGCCATCTCCGTGCCGTTCGACTGCCCGCGCGCCGGCTTGGTCTCTTCGGCCAGGGCTTGCGGCTCGGGCGTGTCGGTCGCATCCGGAATCTTGTTCAGGAGTGCGGAGATTCGATCGGTATCGAATTGCGCCGTCTTGGGTGCGGGTTTCAGCGCAGGTTTGAGCGCAGCCTTGGCTTGCTCTTTCGGCGGCTCAGGCTTGCGGGCGGGCGCTTGCGGTTTGGGTTGCGGCTTCGGCGCCGCGGCCGTCTGCTCGGGCTTTGGTGCAGGTTTCGGCGCGGGCGTCTTCGGTGCCTCGACTGTCTTCTCCACTTTCGGCTCAGCCGACTTCTTGATCGCTGCGGTCTGCTCGGGCGCCTTCGCGGTCTTCTCCTTCACCGCTTTTGGCTTCTCCTCTTCCGGCTTGGCGGCAAGCGACGCGTCGTCCGCGGCATCCTTCATGCCGGCCTTGATCTTGGTGATGTCGGCCGGCGTGGAGAGATCGACGGGAATGGCGACCAGCGGCGCCGACATGTGCGACGACGACAAGCCGACAATGGCGAACAGTACGATCGCCACATGCAGTGCCGCAGAGATGAAGGTGCTCGGACCCATGGTCCTGGAAGGGCTCCCCGTCAGGGTTGGTCGACTTGATCGGTGACGAGGGTCACGGGCAGGCCGGCTTCCTTGATCCGGACCAGCACCTTCGCGACGTTGCCGTATGGCGTGGCCTTGTCGCCGCGGACCCAGACTTGCGATCCGCCACCGGCATCCCGGATAGCAGCAAGTTTGGGCATAAGTTCGTCAAAGCCGATCTCGGTGTTCTGCAGGAAGATTTTCCCCGCCGCATCGACGGTGATGCTGAGCGGCGCCTGTTCCGGGTTGACCACCCCCGCCTCGGTCGCCGGCAATTCAACCTCCGGCAAGGTCGCGTTGGCGTCGATATCGATGCCGACGGTTAAGAGCGGCGCCGTCACCATGAAGATGATCAGGAGTACGAGCATCACGTCGACCATGGGGGTGACGTTGATCTCGCTCATGGGTAGGCCCGAGCGCCGTCTTGCGCGGCGATTGGAAAGCGCGCCGCCGGGTTGAAGTCCTACTCCCATGATCGGGCCTCAATTGCTCTTGTCGATTTGCCGCGACAGGATGGCGGAGAACTCGTCGGCGAAGCCCTCGAGACGGGCCGCGTGCCGCGCCACTTCGCTGTTGAATTTGTTGTAGAAAATGACCGCCGGGATGGCCGCAAGCAGGCCGAGCGCGGTGGCGAACAGAGCCTCGGCGATGCCCGGCGCCACCACCGCGAGGCTGGTATTCTTGCTGGTGGCGATCGCCTGGAAGCTGGTCATGATGCCCCACACGGTGCCGAACAGACCGACAAAGGGCGCCGTGGAGCCGACCGTGGCGAGGAAGGTCAGCCGCCGTTCGAGCCGCTCCACTTCTCGGCCGATTGTCACGTCCATGACCTTCTCGACCCGGTGCTGCACCCCCGCCATGGGCTTCATGGCGCGGTCGCCACTCTCCCGCTCGGTCGAGCGCTTCCACTCCCGCATCGCCGCCACGAACAGCGCCGCCATGCCGGTGTTCCGGCGCTGCGCTAGCGCTTGATAAAGCTCATCGAGCGACTGGCCGGACCAGAACACCTGCTCGAACTTGTCGGCCTCCTTGCGCGTCTTGGCGAACAGGAAGAATTTTTCGAAGATGATCGCCCAACTCCAGATCGACGCCAGGATCAGCCCGATAATCACGAGCTTGACGACAAAATGGGCGTTCATAAACAGGTGGAAGATCGACAGATCGACGGCGACATCCGACGGATTCATTCACGGCCTCATGGCATGAGCTCCAAGCGCATGCCCCTAGGCGTCACCCCACGGACGGTCGCTTGGTCCCGCGAGGGTCAAGAGACCCGCGGGGAGTTGGACGTCGCCGGAGGGGGCCGCATTTCGCTCGCAAGACCCCGACCTTTCGCGAGCGATTGTGACTAAACTTGGGCTCTACCGCCCTTGTCGCTGCGCGCGACTCGATCCGGCGCAAACTTATGCTGCACCGGTCTTAGCTACGTTTCACGCGACCGGTTAACGAATCGTTGAAGCGCGCCACGGACCAATTGCCCCAACCGCTGCGGCTTGCCCGCTTCCGACACCAGCACGACGCTCACCTTAAGCCGGGCGAGCGCCACGCCGTCGCGCCGCACCTCTTGTGAGAGGACCAGCGTTGCCCCGCCGATCTCGGCGCAGGACGTGACCACTTCCAGCACCTCGTCGATGCGCGCGGGCTTCAGATAGTCGATCTCGATGCGCCGCACGACGAAGACCGCCGGCTCACCTTCTTTCGGGTTGGCGAGACTGCTGTGGTCGATGCCGAGCGTGCGGATGAAGTCGGAACGGCCGCGCTCGCAGAACTTCAGAAAGTTGGCGTGATAGACGAGGCCGGTGAAGTCGGTGTCCTCGAAATAGACGCGCACCGGCAAAACATGGATCTCGCCCTCGATGCGTCCGGCAAGGTCCGGCCACGCGCCCACTAGTCTTCGCCGCCGTTGAACAACGGAATCTGCCCCGGCTGCGCCGGCGGCGCCACGCCGAGATGCCCATAAGCCAGCGCCGTCAGCACCCGGCCGCGCGGCGTGCGCGCGATGAAGCCCTGCTGCAACAGATAGGGCTCGATGATTTCCTCGATGGCGTCGCGCGGCTCCGACATGCCCGCGGCGATGGTCTCGATCCCCACCGGCCCGCCGCTATAGTTCGTGGCGATCAGCCGCAAATAACGATGGTCGAGCGCATCGAGCCCGCGCGAGTCCACTTCGAGCTGCGACAGCGCGCTATCGGCGAGCTTGGCGTCGACCGCGCCCGTGCCGTCCACGGCGGCGAAGTCGCGCACGCGGCGCAACAACCGTCCCGCCACGCGCGGCGTCCCCCGCGCGCGCCTGGCGATCTCGTGCGCGCCTTCGTTCGTGAGCGGCAGGCCGAGCAGCCGCGCCCCGCGCCTCACGATCTCCTCGAGCTCCTCGACCGTGTAGAACTGGAGCCGGATGGGAATGCCGAAGCGTTCGCGCAAGGGAGTGGTGAGAAGCCCAGTGCGCGTGGTGGCCCCGATCAGCGTGAAGCGGGCGACGTCGATGCGCACCGAGCGCGCCGCCGGCCCTTCGCCGATGATGAGATCGAGCTGGAAGTCCTCCATGGCCGGATAGAGGATTTCCTCCACCGCCGGGCTGAGCCGATGAATCTCGTCGATGAACAGCACGTCGCGGTCCTCGAGATTGGTGAGGAGCGCGGCGAGATCCCCCGCCTTGGCGATCACGGGCCCCGAGGTCGCGCGAAAGCTGACGCCGAGTTCGCGGGCCACGATCTGCGCCAGCGTGGTCTTACCGAGGCCGGGGGGACCCGCGAACAGCACATGGTCGAGCGCCTCGCGGCGGCCGCAGGCAGCATCGATGAACACTTTGAGGTTTGAGCGGACTTTGGCCTGGCCGATGAACTCGGAAAGAGTCTGCGGCCTGAGCGCGGCGTCGGGCTGATCCTCGTCATGTTTCGCCGCCGCCAGCATACGCTCACTCATTGGGCGAGCTCCTTGAGCCCGACGCGGATCAGCTCTTCGGCCCGGCCCTCGGCCCCGACCTTGGCGATGGCCGCGCTGACGGCCGCGGCCGCCTCCCCATGGGCATAGCCGAGATTGGTCAGCGCCGACACCGCGTCGCGCGCGGCAAGCCCCTCGGGCAGCGTGGCGACGGGACTGGCGCCCCCGCCCGGACCTAAGGCGGGCGCCAGCGCCGGCATCTTGTCTTTCAGTTCGGCAACGATACGAGCGGCGACCTTCGGGCCGACGCCCGGCGCGCGCGCCACATGGTTCTTGTCTTGCAGCGCCACGGCATTGGCGAGATCGGTGGTCGACAGTGTTCCAAGCACGGCCAGTGCCACCTTGGCGCCGACCCCTTGCACCGATTGCAGCGCCCGGAACCAGGCGCGCTCATGCTCGTTGGCGAAGCCGTAGAGCCGCACGCCGTCCTCTTTCAAATGCGTGTCGATGGCGAGCGTCACCACCTCGCCGACCGGCGGCAAGCTCGACAGCGTGCACGTGCCGAGCGTCACCTCGTAGCCGACGCCGCCCACATCGATGATCGCCGTGGACAGCGAAACCGTATCGACCTTGCCCGTGAGCTTGCCGATCATGATGCGGCTCTCTCGGCTTGCGCGACCCGGGCTTCGAGATTCGTCCAGCTGCGCGTATGGGCGTGCGTGATGGCGATGGCGAGCGCGTCCGCCGCGTCGGCGCTGTCGGGCACGGCGCGCGGCAGCAGGCATTTGATCATGGCGCGGATCTGAGTCTTGTCGCCATGGCCCGCGCCCACCACGGTCTTCTTCACCGCGTTCGGCGCATATTCGGCGATCGTGAGCCCGGCAAGCGCCGGCACCAGCATGGCGATGCCGCGGGCCTGGCCGAGCTTCAGCGTGGCGGAGGCATCACGATTGACGAAAGTGTGCTCGACGGCCGCCTCGATCGGTGACAGCGCCGCCAGCACCTCGGAAAGCCCATCGAACAGCTGCCGCAAGCGATGGCCGAGGCCTTGATCGGAATCCGAGGTGACCGAACCGCAGGCTACATAGCTGAGCTTCACGCCATCGGTGTCGATGACGCCCCAGCCGGTGCGCCTCAACCCCGGGTCGATACCCACAATGCGAATCGTAGCCCTCATGGGTGAATCGTAGCACAGGCGCCGGTTAAATCAGGCTGCCGTGGTGGCGGGCTAGCGGTCCAGATAGCGCGCTTTGAGGTCCTTGGTGCGGGCTTCGGTATGCTCGAGCAGGCAGCTCAGGATGGCGCCGGCGGCGCCAGAGCCGCCCCACCATTCTTAGCCCACGGCATCGCAGTCATTTTCCTTGAACTGGATACAAACGCGCTGCGATGCGAGCAGCTCGTCCTTCCAGGCCTTCCGTTCCTTCCCCGGCAGATAGTCGGCGCCACTGACGCCGGCCATGATCTGCTTCCAAACGGCGTTCAGGTCAGCGTCGGCGCGGACGTAGGCCTTGTCCAGACACTCCCGCATCGCGATGGTGGTGACCGCATCGGCACAAGGGTTGGGCTCTTCGGCCATTGCCGGGCTGGCGAACACACCGAGCCAAGCCAGGGCCGCGCAGAGAAGGCCAACCTTGCCGATTTTCATCTCATCTCATCTCATCTCCTCCGATCTTTAACGGGGCGAAAGGGCCGCGCGCCGCCGCCTATAGGTCATGATTACGATGGCCGCCGCGGCGGCAACGCTCAGGAACACGATGGCGAGCGCGCTGAATACGAGCGACAGGATGCCCCCGGTCATCCCGCGCCCCACCGCCAACACAGCCTCCGGTTTGGCCTCACCGCCCGGGTAGGACGCCACCAGGCGGTAATCGCCGGCCTGGGGCACGTCGAAAGCGAGAACCGAGCGTCCGGCATGGCTCCCCAGCTCGTAGCTCGACGTCGCCCCCGTCTGGTCGAGGTCCAGCGGCGTGCCGCCATCGGCCGGCGCGACGCGCACCAGGAGGCCGGATATATCCGTACCGGAATAGATGCGGCCGCCCACTGCGCTCTGATATTCGTGAAAGATCGTGTAGCGGCCAGGTTCGAGCGCGAGGACCGCCTCGCCCGGCACCACGACCTGCGCCATGCCGCGCATAAGGTCGTCGAGACTGGAATAGACTCGGTAGCCCGCGACGGCAAAGCCGGCCAAGGCCACCAGAACGGCGGCCGCATACCACATGCGCCCTGGCGCCGGGCGTTCCACCGTCGGCCGTCTCGTTTGCTCGCTCATTCCGCCTTCCGGACCGAACAGGGACGCGTCCTGCCGTCAATCTTCCTCATTGTCATGCCCAATGTCTCGCCTCATTGGGTAAATCATTGGAAATTATAAGGACTTGCCGGGCTGCACCGACCCAAGCCGGCAAAGGAGAGCGAGCGAATATGCCGATCTGGTTGAGGCGAAACCTCACTACTGTCACCGCTTGTCTCGCGGTCACGTTGGCGCTGGTATCGCCAGGTTACACCCAAGACGCGCCGGTCGCGGGCGAGGCCCCAGGGATTCAGCAGCCCGCGCCCGCGGAGCAGCCCGCATCGGTTGAGCCGCCGGCAGCCGTGGCGCCGCCCGCCAGTGCCGGCCAGCCAGCGCCTGCGGCCGAGCCCGCGCCAGAAGTGGAGCCGGAACAAGAGCCCGACGCCGCCAAGGACAAGGTGGTCGCGGCGTTTTCCGAAGCCCTCAAGCTTTGGGGCAACCAGATCAAGGCCCTGGAGCAGGCCATCGCCGACGGGGCGACAACCGATGAGGAGCTGAGGGCCATCCCGGAGTTTCTCGAGACGCTCCGCCAGACCATCCTCGATCAAAAATCCGTGCTCAAACCCAAGCTCCAGGATATGCGCGAGCGCCTGGCCAAACTCGGCCCCGCGCCGGAGAAGGACGGGCCCAAGGAAAGCCCCGAGATCGCCGCACAGCGGAAGCGCCTGGAGGCGAATGTCGCGGCCATCGACGGCAAGCTGAAGCAAGCCGACATCCTGTTCGTGCGCGCCGACCAGCTGATCGACGCCGCCAACGACAAGCGCCGCGAGCGCTTCACCGAATCTCTGTTCGGCCCGGTGCCGAATTTCTATTCCAATGTGCTGCCGGCGGCGTTCGAGCGCGTCCCGATACAACTCAAGCGCCTGTTCGACGCTGGCGCCGAATGGGTCGCCAGCGTCTGGGCCAACGGTATCGTCATCTTCGGCCTGCTCTTCCTCGCACCCATCGCGTTCGCCGTGGCGGGACAAAGCTTCGTCCGGAACATGGCCGGACGCGTCGACGCCAAGCAGCGGCCCAACAAGCCGGTTGAACCCTCGGTGCAGCAATGCGGCGTATGGGCCTTGCGCATGACGGTGCGACGCACGCTCCCCATCTGGCTCGGCCTTCTCGTCTTCTATCTGATCGCGTCCACGGCGGGGCTTGCCGACCCGACGCTCAACGGATTTCTGCTGAGGGCGCTTCTCGCCACCGGCTGGGCAGTCTTCCTCATGGCCCTCATCACCTATTCCCTCCTGCCCGACGACAGTGCCTGGAAGATCATCCCATCCACCGATGCGGTGGCTTGGCGTGTCGCCGGCCTGTTATGGGCCATCACGGCCGTCTGGTGGTTCGATCTGGTCTTGAACCTGACCGACACGGCGGTGTTCACGCCCTACCAGGTCTCGGTGCTGCGCTCGGCGGTCTTCGCCGCCCTCTACGGCGTTCTTCTCGCCGCCACCCTTTTGGCGATCCAAAGCGGCACGACGATGCGCAAGGCGGCACTGAGCGGCTGGCGCGGCTGGCTGTTCTCCTTCGGCGGCGCCGTCGCCGGCATCATCATCCTCGCCATGCTGTCCGGCTATGAATCCCTCGCCCGCTTCGTCGGCATGCACGCGGTATCCACCGCCGGCGTGCTGTGGATTATGTATCTGCTGCATCTGGCGGCGGAGTCCATCTCGAGCGTCAGCGTCATCTCCGGAAAAACCATCGATGACGACCTCGACGAAGAGGAGGACATGGGCGCGCCGTCTCTGCTGACCATTCGCATCATCGTCAGCCTGCTGCTCGACGTCGCCATCATCGCCGTCGGCGTCACCGTCCTGCTGCTTCTGTGGCGCTTCGACTGGGTCGAGGTCAGAGGCTGGATCCAGGCGGCATTTTTCGGCTTTCAGTTCGGCAATTTTCGGCTGTCGCTGCAGTCCGTGCTCATCGCCCTCGGCGTCTTCGCCTTCGGCCTCGCGCTCACGCGTTTCATACAGCGCTGGCTTACCGGCCGCGTGTTCACCGGCCGGCGCAGCGATTCCGGCTTGCACGAATCCGTGCGCATCGGCATCGGCTATCTCGGCTTCGTGCTCGCAGCCTTGGCTGGCGTCTCCTATCTCGGCGTCGACTTTTCGAACCTCGCCATCGTCGCCGGCGCCCTGTCCGTCGGTATCGGCTTCGGCCTGCAGAGCATCGTCAACAATTTCGTCTCAGGCCTCATCATTTTGATCGAGCGTCCGATCAAGATCGGCGACTACATCCAGGTCGCAGGTCTGGAAGGCACGGTGAAGAAGATCAGCGTGCGCTCGACCGAAATCGAGACGATCTACCGGCAATCGGTCATCATCCCCAACGCCAATCTCATCACCGATCCGGTGACCAACTGGATGCATGCCGACAAGAGCTGCCGCCTCGACATCGCCGTGGGCGTCGACTATGGCACCGATGTCGAGCTGTTGCGGTCGACGCTCCTCGCGGTCGCCAGCGGCCATCGCGGCGCGCTGAAAAGCCCCCCGCCCCTGGTCCACTTCGCCGGCTTCGGCGACAGCGCGCTCGACTTCGAGCTGCGGGTCTATTTGCGTGACGTTGGCGATCGCATCCGGTCCAGCAGCGATTTGCGCTTTGCGATTCTGACCGCCCTGAGAGAGGCCGGGATCAGCATCCCGTTCCCGCAGCGCGATCTTCACATCAAGGAAGGCGGCTTCGCCGGGCCGCCGGAGTCCGGCGCCAAGCCCAAGCGGTCCTAGGGTTTCCCGCCAAACGTGTGCCCCGGGGCGGCGCTAGCGGCCAAATGTCCCGGCCAAACTCGCCAATTCGTGAGACTTTTCGCCTCGCCGTCAACCTGGCCGTAAGGTTGTAGGGCGTGATATCGGCCCATGGCGAAAGAGCACAAGCAGAAATCCAAGGAACCCGAGCGCGATCTTGGCGAGAGGCCTATCGGGCAAGCGGCGGACGCGGCCGGTGGGACCAGGAATCCGTTTCAGATGCTCGTCGAGAACATCACCGACTACGCCATCTACATGCTCGACCCGCAAGGGATCGTGACCAATTGGAACCTCGGCGCGCAGCGCTTCAAGGGCTACACGCCCGCCGAGATCGTCGGCCAATCTTTCCGCCGATTCTTCACTGAGGACGATCGCCAGAACGGCTTGCCGGAGCACATCCTGGCGACGGCCGCCGGCGAGGACCGGTACGAATCGGAGGGCTGGCGGGTGCGGAAGGACGGCGCCCGCTTCTGGGCCCATGTGGTGGTCGACACCATTCGCGACGAATCCGGCCATCTCGTCGGCTTCGCCAAGATCACCCGCGACATCAGCGAGCAGCGCCTGCATCAAGATCGTCTTCACACGCTCGCGCATTATGACAGCCTGACCGGCCTCCCCAACCGAGGCACCCTGCGCGACAGCCTCACCGCCTGCATCGCCGCGGCCATCCCAGTGACCGTGCTCATGCTCGACCTGGATGGCTTCAAGGAAGTCAACGACACTTTGGGTCATGCGGCCGGCGACAACGTCCTCAGAGCGGCCGGCGAGCGTATCAAGACGTGCGTCGCGGATGAGGGGATGGTCGGACGGCTCGGCGGCGACGAATTTGCCGTCATCGTTCCCGATCTAGCCGATCCTATTCTCGCCGGGGCACTTTGCGAACGTCTGATCCGCGATTTTCGTCTGCCGGTCGTCTGGGACGGACAAGAATCGTTTCTCGGGCTCAGCATAGGCATCGCGATTGCCCCCAGTCACGGCGAAGAGGCGGAAGAACTTCTTGCCAATGCCGACCTCGCTTTGTACGAGGCCAAGGCCGACCTGCGCAAAAGCTACCGCGTATTTCAGCCGAGTCTTAGACAAGCGGCGATCGCGCGGCGCCATTGCGACCAAGAGCTGCGCCATGCCGTAGCCACCGGTCAATTGGAGCTCCATTACCAGCCGCAGGTGAGGCTCGGTGACTATTGCGTCATAGGCGTGGAAGCCCTGCTTCGCTGGCGTCACCCACAGCACGGGCTGCTGGCCCCCGGCGCCTTCCTCAATGTCCTCGAACGCGGCGCACTTGCCCCAATCGTCGGCGATTGGGCGATCCAGGAGGCGGCGGCGCAGGCGCGCAAGATTCACGACCTTGGACCGGAGTCGTTCCGAGTGAGCGTCAATTTCTTCGGCGCACAGCTACGCCGGGGACAGTTGAAAGCAGCAGTCGTCAGAGCCTTGGAGGAGAATGCACTGCCACCGGAGGCCCTCGAACTCGAGATCACCGAGAATATTTTCATCCAGCAAGGCGACGCCATGATCGCACCTTTGCGAGAGTTGCGCGACCTTGGCATCGGCATCGCCTTCGACGACTATGGCACCGGTTTCGCCTCGCTTAGCCTGTTGAAGCGCTTCCCCTTGAACCGGCTCAAGATCGACCAAAGCTTCATTCACAATCTCTGCGGCGACGAGGAAGACGCGGCCGTGGTGCGCGCCATCGCCTATCTCGCCGAGAGCTTCGGCCTGGAAGTCACAGCGCAAGGGGTCGAGAAAGAGGAACAACGCAAGCGGCTGCGCGAACTCGGCTACGAGAGCGCTCAAGGCTATCTCTTCGGTCGGCCCATCCCCTCCCATGAGATGATGGGGCTGATTCACGGCGAACCACACAAGGGCCTCGCCCGCTGGCCACGGGCAACGGGTGGCGAGACAGACGGCGCCGACGCGTCCGGCACCGAGGCTCAGGTCGCCGCAAGCGCTTAACCCACCCTTGCTACCCGAAACGTGGCGGCCAGACAGCGGGCTCAGACCCGCTCAACTGACATGCGGCCCGCGCATCTCCTTGATCGACGCCTGAATGCGGCGCCAGTCCTCAGCCTGATGCTTTTCACCGAGCTTTTCGCACTCGACGACTTTCTGCGCGGCTTCGGCCTCTGCTCTATCGCCATGTGTGGCCTTGAAGCGTCGCGCGTAGTCATGGATTTCGTTCATGTCCATGGGGAACGTCCTCCTTTGGCAACGGGAAATCTAACCTCCACCCTGGGCAATATTGTGCCCTGACCGAGATCAATTCGTTGAGAAAGCGTTTCTCAGGCCGCCGGCGTTTCGGCGGCCTTCGGCAGTTCGACGATCTGCACCAGACCGCCGCCCGGCCGGTTGGCGATGCTGACATCCCCGCCGGCGCGCTGGATGAGTTCACGCGCGATGGTCAGGCCGAGGCCGGCGCCGGGAATATCCTGCCGCCGCGCGGGGTCGGCCCGGAAGAAGGGTTCGAACACCTGGTCAATCACCTCGTCGGGTATCCCCGGGCCATCATCCTCGATGTGGATACGCGCCATAGGCCCATTGGGTGAGCTGACGCTGACCCGCGCGCGTATCCCGTGGGTTGCCGCGTTGATGATGAGGTTGCGGAGCGCACGGTTGAGCTTGAAACGGCTCACTCGCACCGTCACCGGCTGCATGTCCTCACTCGTCACGTCGAGATCTTGTTCTCTGAGGTCGGCGCAAATATCGCCGACCAGATCATCGAGCCGAACCATCTCCGGCGCGGCGGCGCCGGTCTCCTCGCGCACCAGCATGATCGCGCTGTCGGCGATCCGCTCGAGCTCGTCGAGATCGCTAAGCCACTTGGCGCGTTCCTCCTCGTCGGTAACGAACTCCGCCCGGAGCCGCATGCGCGTGATCGGCGTGCGCATATCGTGGCCCGCGGCCGCCACCAGACGCATCCGGCTCTCCATCGCGCGTTTAAGACGGGTCGACAGCGAATTGAGCGCCTTGGCTGTCGCCCGCACCTCGGCCGGTCCGCGCTCGGGCAATTCCGGCAATAGCCCGTCGGAGCCGACGGACGCCACGGCATTTTCCAGGAACACCAGCGGCCGTACCATGCGGTTGGCCGTGAACACGGCCACCGCGGTGGCGCCGACGGTGATGACGAGGAGCCAGCGGACAAGCCCTTTCCAGGGGACGCCTTGCGGCGGCAGGTCAGAAATCGGTATCGACAGCCAGCCGCGACTCTCGATCGGCACCGACACGGTCAGTGGCGCATGGCGCCCGTCACGCGACACAACGATCGGCAAGTCCAATCCGCGCTTATTCAGCTTGGCGCGCAGGGCGGCGGTAGTGCGCTCATAGACGCGCCCCGATGACGGCCCGGGCGCGAAACTGACGGCGCCGACGCCCTCGCGCGTGAGGCCCACGACCATCTCCACTTGGCGGGCCGCCGCCTCGAGCGCCCGTCCCGACCGCGGTGGCGGTCCGAGCAGATAGAACAGTACGACCGTCAGCAGCCCGACGACCGAGACGATCGCCAGCACCAGCAACACGACAATCTTGACGCGGAGCGTATTCACGCCTGGCCATCCTCGGTGTCGACCTTGACCGCGAGCTGGTAGCCGCCATTACGCACGGTCTTGAGCAACTGCGGGACGTCGTCCCCGCCGAGCTTGCGCCGCAACCGGCTGACCAGCACGTCGATGGAGCGATCAAAACCGTCGCCGTCGCGGCCGCGCGTCAGGTCGAGCAATTGATCGCGCGACAGGACACGCCCTGGCCGGTCGAGAAAAGTCTTGAGCAGATCGAACTCCGCGCCCGTCAGCTCGATGTCGCCGCGGCCAGGCGCCACCACCCGCCTTGTCTGCGGGTCGGCGGTGAACCCTTCGAAGTGATAGATCTTGGCTTCGCTGGGCTCGGGCGGGAGATCTGCGCGCCGCCGCAGCACGGCCCGCACCCGGGCGATGAGCTCGCGCGGATTAAACGGCTTGCCGAGATAGTCGTCGGCGCCGATCTCCAGACCGATGATGCGGTCGACGTCTTCTTTAAGCGCCGTCAGCAAGATGATGGGCACGTTCGACCGCTGCGACCGCAAGTCCCGGCACATGTCGAGGCCTGAACCGTCCGGCAGCATGACATCGAGCACGATCAGGTCGACGTGATGCGTCGCCAGCTGATCGCGTAGCTCGCGGCAGTTCGCGGCGAGCACCACGCGGAATCCCTGGCTCTCCACATAGCGCGCCAAGAGCTTGCGGATTTCCGGGTCGTCGTCGACGACGAGTATGCGTGGTGTGGTCGAGGTCATCGGGTCGCCTTCCTTCTAGCCTCTTGGGCTGCGGCAAGGAGAGGATTTTTGTAACCGAAACGCACGGCTCCCGGTCCAGCAATGTTTCGACACAAAACTCGCTCGAGCAGCAACCTTCGGACATGCGGGGACCAACAATCGCAACGGTGGGTCCGTAGAACACAGCAGACACAAACAACTGAGGATGCTGCCCTATGAAGTACTCCCCCAAATTTGCCGCCCTCGCCGTCGTCGCCGCGCTCAGCGTCGCCGGCCTCTCCGCGGTGACCGCGGCGCTGGCCGATAGCGGAAACCGCAGCGGATGGAGCATGTCCGGCATGGACAAGCACCATGGCGGCAAGAAGATGTGCGATCTACAGGGACGCGGCGGCCCGCACGGCATGCGCGATCCAGATGCGCTCGCCAAGAAGCTGAGCGTCATGGAGACCGAGATCGGTATCCGCGCCAATCAGCTCGATGACTGGCGCGACTTCACCGACGCCCTGCAAGCCACCATGGTCCGGCCGATGATGGGTGGCCCCGGCGGCATGGGTCGCCTCAGCGGTATGGGTGGTCCGGGCGGCATGATGAAGCCCGGCGCGGACGCCGAGCCATTCGCGCTCGCCGATCGCTTCGCCGACGGCGCCATCGCCCGGGGCAAGAGCGCCGAAGAGCTGAAGGCGGCGGTCGCCAAGCTGCGCACCACCTTGACGCCGGAGCAGCTCGAAAAGGTGAAAGTCATCGAAGATCGCTTCCGGGCGCGCATGGCGATGGCTCACGGCTGGAAGCACGGCCATGGCAAGGGCCACCACGGCAAGGGCCCGCACGGCGGACCCGATGCCGGCAAGCTGGCGCCTGATGCCGCCCCGGAGGCAAAGCCGGACGCGCCCGGCGACGATGACGATGACAGCGACGATTCGCTATAAGCGCTAGCCGTCCCTCTCCGCGGCTAGAAAAGAAAGAGGCGGGAGCCAAGCGCTCCCGCCTCTTTTTATCATGCGGCAAGTCTGCGAGAAACCGGTCTCAGGAATCCGGAATGCCGAGACGCGCTTCGTGCGCTTCGAAGGACCGGTCCATCGCATAGAAGCTCATGAACTCGAACGGGAAATGCCCGAAATAGGGTGTCAGTTGAAACTCGGCATAGAGTTCGGAACCGCCGGCGATGCCCGCAACATAAAAGGCCGAGACGAGCCCGGTGCGGTCCGCACCGCTGCGGCAATGAATGAGGATGGGACGCTCGGCGTTCGACATGATGTCGAGCAATTCTTCCAACTGCACGGCCGTAACATCCCGTTGCGCCGACAGCTTGTAGTTGATGAGCTCGATACCGTGAGCCTTGGCCGCCGCCACCTCTTCCCGGTACCAAGCGTCCTCCGGGTGAGCGCCTTGCAGGTTGAGGATGGTCTTGATCCCATACCGCTCATGCCAGCTGGCGATCTGTGCCGCCGAAGGCCGCGCCGATCGATACAGCTCCCCGGCAATGACCGTGTGGAAGTTGCCCGTGGCGACCGTATAGAGCGCGTAGAGGCCAGCAATGGCCACGATGCCCAGCACAGAGCGTACGATGATCTTGCGCAGAAGCACCATCCGTTTCCCTCGGATCGACAGTTCACTGGGCATAGAGAGCGAATGCGGCAACTTGGGCGCCTATGCCAGGAACAACCGGCAAGCCGCTGACCTATCTCAGCCAGCCCGGACAAGCGCCGTGGCCTACTTTGCGCCCGCCATCGGCACCGCATTGGCGACCAGCGTCTCGCCCCAGGCGTAGAGCGGGCGCTGGAAGTCGGACTCGGTGTGAATGCCCTGGCCCTTCCGCGCCTCCCATTTCTGCCCATAGGTCTCATAGGGAAAATGGCGGATGTAATAATCGCAAGTCTCTTCCCAATGGGCGACCGACAGCGACTTGCCGTAATGCTGGCAATAGAGGTCCGTCTTGACGCGAGCCGTGCCCTGCGGTGTGCGGCCGTGCCCATCGGCGAAGACGATCTCGGGGCGGTTGCGCCACAGCATGAGAATGTCCCGCTGCTCGGGGCCATAGAAGCGGCGAAAATCGAGCAAGGGCCGATCCGGCGTGTAAGGCGCGTGGTCCTCGGGCGTCAGATAGGCGTCGAACAATTGCACCCGCACCGCGTCGCAATCCGCATCGCTTAAGCCGGCCACGTAGTCACGCATATCGCAGGTCACCCGCTCGTCGGGATCGAAGCACAGCATCCACTCATGGGGCAGCTGGCGGCGCGCCATGTCGAGCAGCAGACCGCGATGGCGCGCTTCGGCAGCTTTGCGCGCCACCACGTCTTCCTCCCAGGATCGGTTGGCCACAATCAGCGCGACCTTCGGGTGCGCGCGCAGGATCGCCACCGTGTCGTCGGTGCTCGCATCGTCGTAAGCGACGATCGCGTCCACCTGGCTGCTTAGATGATCGAGCGTGTCGGGCAGAATCAACGCCTCGTTGCGCATGCGCGTCATGGCGACCAGGAGATGCTCGCGTCCCAAGAGCGCCGCGTTGCCGGTAATGATCTGCTCCTGATCGCGGAGCTGCCAGGTAGTGGAGGGCGTCACACAAAAAACCGCGTGACGATCGCCGCGGTCCAGATCAGCCCGGCAATGGCGATGACGCAGAAGACGCCGGCCGAGGCGAGATCCTTGGTGACCTTGATGGCGTCGTGCTTGCCGGGGTGCAAATGATTGCACAGCCGTTCGATGGCGGTGTTGAGGAACTCAGCCGCAAGCAGCAGGATCAGGCTGCCCATGAGGGCGATCCAGATCCATACAGTGGTGGCGACGAAGAACGACACCGGCAGGGCGATGACGGCGACGGCCGCCTCTTGCTTGATCGCCGCCTCGGTCTTCAACCCCTCGCGGAAACCGCCGACCGTGTTCCAGAACGCAGCACCGATCCGCGCCAGCCCACCTTTGCCCGGCAGCGCCGATTGCTCCCGCAAATGCTTGTATTCGGTGTCTGGCGACGATCGTTGGTCCATGGATCGCTCTTGACTGATGGGGCGCTCCCCGCTCACGCGGCGGTCAGTTTTTGGAACACGTCCTCGTCCATGTCGAAATTGGCGTAGACCTGCTGCACGTCGTCGGACTCCTCCAGCGCATCGATCATGCGTAAGAGCTTCTCGCCCGCCTCCTCGTCGACCGGCACATCGATTTTCGACCGCCACAGAATCTGGATGCTGCGCGGCTCGCCGAAACGCTCCTCGAGCGCCTTGGCCACTTCATGCAGTTCTTCCGGGTTGCAGTAGACCGTGTGGCCCTCTTCGCCCGATTCGACGTCGTCGCCACCGGCCTCGATGGCCGCTTCCAGCATCTCGTCGGCGGCGGCCTTGTCCGCATCGAACTCGATGGCGCCGAGCCGGTCGAAATTGAACGACACCGAACCGGTCTCACCCAGATTGCCGCCGAACTTGGAGAAGGTCGAGCGCACTTCGCTGGCAGTGCGGTTGCGGTTGTCGGTCAGCGCCTCGACGATGACGCCCACGCCGCCGATGGCAAAGCCCTCATAGCGGACCTCGTCGTAATTGGCGCTGTCTGCCTCCTGGCTCTTCTTGATGGCGCGATCGATATTGTCGTTGGGCATGTTTTGGGCGCGGGCCGCCACAATGGCCGTCCGCAGCCGCGCATTCATGGCGGGATCGGGCAACCCCAGCTTGGCCGCCGTGGTGATCTCGCGGCCGAGCTTGGAGAACAGCTTGGCGCGCTTCTTATCCTGCGCGCCCTTGCGGAATTGGATGTTCTTGAATTTCGAATGGCCTGCCATGGCCTGATCCCTAGTCGTTTGCGGCCTTTGCGGTCAAGACCGGGCAGAGATGCAGCGCCTGCCCCGGACACCCGCCTTTTTAGAGAAGGTTTAACCATAATGGCCCGATAACCAAAGACTTGGGCGCCAAAGCGGGGCGCTGCGCGTAACGGGAAGGGGGCCGTATGACGCCGAAACGAAAAGCGACCGACGCGAAGTCGGAAGCGCAGACGCCAGTCTTGACCCTGCCGCAGCTCTGCTCCGATGCCGCCGATCATGTGGCGCGCGCCCGCGTCGTGCTCTACGACGAGACGCTCGACGCAGGCCAGGCCCTGGTCCATCTCGACGACGCCATTGCCTGCCTGCGGCGGCTCTTGGCCCGTGGCCGGGGCGACGGCACCGCCAACGGATCGCACCCGGGCTTGCGCTCGGCGTGAGCTTCCGGTCTTAGATTTTAGCTCTTAGGACTCGGTCAGCCAAAAGGCGGGCTCGGTCTGCGACAGCCGGCCGCCGAGCCTGACCGGGCCAATGGCGCGCGCCAGCCCCGTGGCATCGTCGACCTCGATGCCGACGCCGCATACCGTCGCCTCGCCCTTGGACGGCGCGAAGCGCCGCGTGTTGATTTTGGTGAGGAAGCGGTTGATCGGCTCCTCCTTGTCCATGCCCAGCACCGAATCAAAGTCGCCGCACATGCCCGCGTCGCTGACATAGGCGGTGCCGCCGTTCAGGATCTGCTCGTCTGCCGTCGGCACATGGGTGTGCGTGCCGATCACGCCGGTGGCGCGCCCGTCGACGAAATGGGCCAGCGCCTGCTTCTCCGAGGTGGCCTCGGCGTGGAAGTCGATCAGGATGGCATCGGCGCCGGATTTCAGCCCGCAGGCGTCCAGCTGCCGCTCGATCGCCGGAAACGGATCGTCGAGATCGCCCATGAACACCCGGCCCATGGCGTTGATCACCAGCACCTCGGCGCCGTTCGCCGCCGTGAACAGCCCCACCCCCTTGCCGGGCGTTCCCGGCGGAAAGTTGAGGGGCCGCAACAGCCGGTCATGGCGCTCGATATAGACCAGGGTCTCTCGCTGATCCCAGACGTGATTCCCCGTCGTGACCACGTCGGCGCCCGCATCGAGCAACTCGGTGAGGATCGCCTCGGAAATGCCGAAGCCCCCGGCCGCGTTCTCGCCGTTCACCACCACGAAGTCGGCCGCGTAGCGCTTGCGCAATTTCGGCAAGGTCTCGAGCACCGCCGCGCGGCCGGTGCGGCCGACCACGTCGCCTAGAAACAGGATGCGCATGGCGTGGCGTCGATCCGCTGGGGAACAGTCATCATTCGGGGCTCAATACAGCAATACCGGCGAGGGTCGCCAGCCTGTCGCACGTTGGGGGTACGAACCGCGCCACGCCCAAAAGGAGCGTGGCAGGGCCGCGATGGCCGTCGGAGCTTAGATCCCGGTCTCCCTACATTAAGTAGGTGGGTGCCGAGTAACAGGGACCACGGTCCCCGCCAGGGTCAGCTCCCGTAGGATCTTATAGGGCCCTGGGATAAATGCTCCTAACGCACCTCGCAGCCCGCCAAGGCGAACTATAGCGAAATTAGATTAGCAGAACGCCTAGCGGCGGTTGGCCGCATCCGCCAATGCCCCGCCCTGAATGATCTGGGTATTGAGCAGTTCGAGCCGTTCGGCGGTCGCACTCACCCGCTCGGTCAACTCGTCCTGCATCATCCTGGCGGCTTCCTCGGCCGCCGCTTTGTCCCGGCGGGCCTCGGCGAGCGACGTCTTCAGTTCCTCGACCTGGCCGCGCAACTCCCACAACTCGTCGCCCATCACCAGCGACGCCATCAAAATCAGCCGGTCGTCGCCCACTTGGCCGAATTTCCGCCGCATCGTGTCGACATGAGAACCGAGATACTCGGCCAGTTCGATCAGGTGGGCTTCCTCGCCCTCGCTGCATTCCAGCCGATAGGCCCGTCCATTCAGAGTGACAGTGACCTGTCCCATGACGACAACTCCCCGCGCCGCGACCCTAACCCGGCATCGCCGGCATCATATCCTTGATCGTTCCCAAAACGGCGTCGAGCCGGCCGGAGACCTCGTCATTGGCAGCCTTGAGGCGCCTGATGCGTCGGCGCTCGGCCTCCAGCTCGACAAGGAGCTGGTCGCGCTCATCGGTCAGAAATCGGTTTTGCTCTTTGAGAGCCGCGACGGAAACGTTGCCGCCGCCTTCCGCAAAAACTTGCTGCAGACGGCTATCAAGGTCATCAACCGCCGCATCGAGCCGCTCGGTTGCCTGCTGCAGAGCCTTTGGTTGAGTCATTGCGCTCGCCCCTCCCCGCCTAGGCGCCGCCAATTCATTCTCCCAGGTGGCTACACGCCGTTTGAATCAGCAGCCTGGCGACAATGTGGTGACGCTATGTTCGACCTTCAACGACCTCTCGACAACCCTCTTGTCGGCGCAACCCCCCGACGATTGACAGCGGCGCGAGGCGTGTGATTTGAGACGGTACCCTGTTAACGTCCCGTCAATTGCGAAGTCGCCGTGGGAACCCCCTGATCATGGCTGACGACAAGCCTAACTGCCGGCTCTACTTACAAGTTCCGGCGCCCCTGCCTGCGAAGCTCGAAGCTCAACTCGCGCAAGCCATGGCGAACACCTCGGCGGCGTGCGTTTTGCTGTGTCATGACGATCAGCCGTCCGAAGATAGTCATGCCGACCGCTTGATCGATCTGGTGCAGGGGGCGGGCCTCGCCTGCCTCATCGACAACGATCTCGCTTTGGCCGAGCGCCTCGGCGCCGACGGCGTCCATATCCCGGCCGACACCGATCTCTATGCCCGCGCCCGCGGCCTTCTCGGTGAAAGCGCAAATATTGGAGTGGGTTGCGGCCCGGACCGGGACCAGGCCATGCGGCTGGCCGAGATGGGCGCCGACTATGTCGCCTTCGGACCCGAGGGCAAGGATATCGACGCCATCGATCAATGTGCGGAGCTCATTGCCTGGTGGTCGGAGATTTTCGTCGTGCCTTGCGTCGCCTGGAATGTGGACGATCCCGAGCAAGCCGCCCGCTTTGCCGCCCTCGGCGCAGATTTCGTGGCGCCGTCGCAAGCAATTTGGCAGGACGACCGCGCTGCCCAACTGATCGCCGACATCGATAGCGCCATCGGCTGCGTCAGGAGCGCCGCGTGAAGAAAGTCAGGTTGCCAATGGCATTTCTTGCCGGGGCTTGCCTGTTGGCCGCCGGCGTGGCGGCTCACGCCAAGGAAAGCGAATCCTACACCGCCTATGCGGAAGGAAAATATCTGACCGCGCTGGAGCTCGCCGAGAAGGAGGCCAAAAGCGGATCGAAGGAAGCCTACACCCTGATGGGCGAGATCTATGCGGAGGGTCTCGGCGTCGCGCAGGACTATACTAAGGCGGCGGACGCTTACGCCAAGGCCGCCGATCTCGGCGACCCCAACGCCCAATTCTCGCTTGGGCTACTCGTTGCCGAGGGCCGCGGCGTGCGCAAAGACCTGCGCATCGCCGGCGGCCTGTTCGAGCATGCCGCCGAGGCTGGCAACGCCGCGGCGCAATATAATCTCGCCCTCCTCTACGTGAATGGCCGGGGCCGCGACATGGACGACGTCAAGGCGGCGGAGTGGATGGCAAAAGCGGCGGCCCAGGGCAATGTGCAGGCGCAATACGACCTCGGCGCCTTCTACCAATTCGGTCGCGGCGTCCCCATCGACAAGGTGAAAGCGGCCGAATGGACCGGCAAGGCGGCCGACGCCGGATTGTCGGCGGCGCAAGTCGAATATGGGGTGATGCTGTTCAAGGGCGTGGGCGTCGAGGCGGATCAGAAGCGCGCCGCCCAGCTCTTTCGCCTCGCCGCCGAGGATGGCAACCCCGTGGCGCAAAACCGGCTGGCGCGTCTCTACGCCAATGGCGTGGTGTTCGACACCGACCTGGTGAAGGCCGCCAAATGGCATCTCATCGCCCGCCAGGCCGGGGTCAGCGACTTCTCCCTCGACATCATGCTGGCCAAGCTCACCAAGGAGCAGCGCGTCGAAGCCGAGCGCGCGGTGGACGCCTGGAACTCCGGACGCCTGACCGACTAGCGATTTCGGTGCCGCTTTTGCTTGCGGTCACGCCTTGACAGGGACAGGTCTCGCCTTGACAGGGACATGGGGCCACGTCTTAAAGGCTGCACCCATTTGACCCCAAGGAATTCCATGAAGATCAACGGCAACGAGATCAGGCCCGGCAACGTGATCGAGCACAAGGGCGGCCTCTGGCTCGCGGTGAAGACGCAAGCCGTGAAGCCGGGCAAAGGGCCCGCGTATGCTCAGGTAGAGCTGAAAAATGTCATCGACGGCACCAAGCTCAACGAGCGCTTCCGATCCTCGGAGACCGTGGAGCGCGTGCGGCTCGAGCAGAACGACTATCAGTTCCTTTTTGCCGAGGGCGACATGCTCACCTTCATGGACACCGATACTTACGACCAGATTCAGATCGCGCGAGAACTGCTGGAAGACCGCGCGGCCTTCCTGCAAGACGGCATGATGGTGACGGTGGAGAGCTACGAGGGCCGATCGCTCGGCGTGGCGCTGCCCGACCACGTCACGCTCGAAGTGGTCGAGGCCGATCCCGTGGTGAAGGGGCAGACCGCGGCCTCGTCCTACAAGCCCGCCATGCTGGAAAACGGCGTTCGGGTCATGGTGCCGCCCTTTATCGGCGCCGGCGAGCGGATCGTGGTCGACACCAACGAGGTCACCTACGTCAAGCGCGCCGAGTAGCGCGGCCAAGCGTCATGCCGGCGCAAGCCGGTCTCGATACGCCACCCATCCGGCGCACCGTCATGAGATCCGGCTTTTGCCGGAATGACGGATAGCAGAAACGAAGAAGCAGCCAATGCCCGCATCAGCGCTGATGAACGTCATGGTGCCCGCCGCCCGCAAGGCCGGCCGCAGCCTCGCGCGCGACTTCGGCGAGGTGGAGGCCCTGCAAGTGTCGCTCAAGGGGCCGGCCAATTTCGTCAGCGCCGCCGACCACCGTGCCGAGGACATCCTTTACACCGAGCTCACCCGCGCCCGTCCCGGCTATGGGCTGCTCATGGAAGAGCGCGGCGAGATCAAGGGCGACGACGCCACCCATCGCTGGATTGTCGATCCGCTCGACGGCACCACCAACTTCCTGCACGGCATTCCACTGTTCGCCGTCTCCATCGGGCTCGAGCGTAACGGCGAGATGGTAGCCGGGCTCGTCTACAATCCCGCCACCGACGAGACGTTCACCGCCGAGAAGGGCAAAGGCGCCTATCTCAACGACCGCCGCCGGCTTCGCGTGGCGGCACGCACGGAACTTGCGGCGTCGGTGATCTGCACCGGCATTCCCCATACCGGCCGCCCGGGCCACGATCTGTTCCTCAAGGAATTGCGCGCGGTCATGTCGGCATCCGCCGGTGTGAGGCGCACGGGTTCGGCGGCCCTCGACCTCGCCTGGACCGCGGCCGGCCGCTTTGACGGCTTTTGGGAGCGCGGTTTGCGCGCCTGGGACATCGCCGCCGGCATCGTGATCTTGCGCGAGGCGGGCGCCTATATCTGCGACGGCGACGGCAAGGACCGCATGTTGGAACAGGGCTCCATCGTCGCCGGTAACGAGACGATTCAAGCCAAGCTGTTGAAACTGTTGAAGGCTGCCGGTGCCGGCGGGGCCACGGCAGCGGCGGCGGCCAAGCCGGCGCTGACCAAATAGAAGCGGCGATGACGGCGGGACCGCCGCGCGAGCCGTCGCAGAACAAACATCCAGGCGTGCAATTAAGAACTTGCCCGCCCCGAGGTTGCCGTTTTGCCCGTCAAACTATTCGGTTAATGTTTCGCGCGACGGCCCTCGACACAACAGCGGCATAAGATGGCACCCAAGCAGTACAAGACGAAGCTCACGCGCCCGCAGGTCTTTCTCTGGCGCATGACGCTGTTCCTGGTGCTGGCGGTCTTGCTGGCCATCATCCTCGACGGGCAGACCGCGCAGCTCCGGCGCAGCTTCATGGCCAATCCGGGCCTGAACGGGCTCATCATCGGCGTGCTTATCGTCGGCGTCGTCTATGCCTTCCGCCAGGTGTTGCGGCTCTTTCCCGAAATTCATTGGGTCAATAATTTCCGCATCTCCGATCCCGGCCTCAAGGTCGACAAGCCGCCGGTGCTGCTGGCGCCCATGGCCACCATGCTGCGCGACCGCACCGGTCATTTGTCGCTGGCGACGGGCTCCACCCGTACCCTGCTCGATTCCGTCGCCTCGCGTCTCGACGAGCAGCGCGAGACGACCCGCTACCTCGTCGGCCTTCTCGTCTTTCTCGGTCTGCTCGGCACCTTCTGGGGTCTGCTGCAGACCGTGAGCTCCGTCGGCAACACGATCGGCGCGTTGGACACCACCGGCGGCGAGAATGTGATGCTGTTCGATCAGTTGAAGGAGGGACTGGCCGGCCCCTTGAGCGGCATGGGCATCGCCTTCTCCAGCTCGCTGTTCGGCCTGTCCGGCTCGCTGATCCTGGGCTTTCTCGATCTGCAGGCGGGCCACGCCCAGAGCCGCTTCTACAATGAGCTCGAGGATTGGCTCTCCAACATCACCGAGCTGCAATCGGCCGACGCCGCCGGCGCCGCCAATGTATCGCCGCAACTGCGCTTCGCCATGCTCGATATGCAGCGCTCGCTCACCGATCTCAACGAGAAGGTCGAGCTGCGCATCCTCAACGACAATACCGGCGATGCGGTGAAGGATCTCGCCCAAGGCGTCGACAAGCTGATCCGTCAGATGCGCGCCGAGCAGAAGGTCGTGCGCGAGTGGGCCGATGAGCAGGCCCAGCAGCAGCAGGAGCTCGCTTCCGTGCTGCGGCAGATCACCGGCAAGCCCAAAGTGCCCGTCGGGGAGCATAAATAGGCATGGCCCTGGCACGCGCGCGGCGCCGGCGCTACGAGCCGAATTACTGGCCGGGCTTTGTCGACATGCTCTCCACCTTGCTCCTGGTGGTGATCTTCCTCATGGCCATGTTCATGGTCACCAATTACATCATCACCCAGGCGGCCAGCGGCAAGGACACGATGCTGTCGCGGCTCAACCGCCAGCTTTCCGAGCTGACCGAGCTCTTGGCCCTGGAGCGCTCACAGAAAGCCTCGGCCGAGGACAATCTCGCCGCGCTGCAAGCCACCCTGATGGACAAGACCAAGGAGACGGAGCGCCTGACCGGGCTGCTCGGCTCCGCCACCGGCCTGACCGACAGCGCCGAGGACCGTGCCGTGGCGCTGGGCACCAAGCTGGACGAGCAGCGCAAGATCACCAACGATGCCTTGGCGAAGGTCGAGCTTCTCAACCAGCAGCTCGCGGCCGTCAGGCTTCAGCTCGCGGCCCTGAACGAAGCGCTGGAGGCCACCGAGGCCAAGGACAAGGAGAGCCAGGCGAAGATCGCCGATCTCGGCCAGCGGCTGAACGTGGCGCTCGCCAAGAAGGTCAAGGAACTCGCCCAATATCGCTCCGATTTCTTCGGCAAGTTGCGCGCAGCCTTAGGCAGCCGTCAGGATTTCCAGATCGTCGGCGACCGCTTCGTGTTCCCCTCCGACGTGCTGTTTGATCCCGGCTCCGCCGACCTCAAGCCGGAAGCCACGTTCCAGCTCGACAAGCTGGCCGCTGCGCTGCGCGAGATCGGAGGCAACATTCCGCCGGACATCGCCTGGGTCATGCGCGTCGACGGCCACACCGACATCAAGCCGATCGCCACGGCGGAATTTCCGTCGAACTGGGAGTTGTCGAGCGCGCGCGCCATCTCCGTGGTGCGCTATCTGATGAGCCAAGGCATCGCGCCTGAGCATCTCGTGGCGGCGGGCTTCGGCGAGTTCCAGCCCATAGACAGCGGCACGAGCGATCAGGCCCTGGCCAGGAACCGCCGCATCGAACTGAAGCTGACCGAGCGGTAGCCGATCAGCCATCGTCATGCCCGGACTTGATCCGGGCATCCATGCCGTAGCGTCACCGCAAGCTGAAAGGCCAGTGGAATGGATTGCCGGGTCAAGCCCGGCAATGACGAAACCGGTGAGGCCGAGAGCTACTCCGCGGCGTCGGTCGCGAATTGCAGCTCGGCCAGCCGGGCATAGATGCCGGCCTTGCCAATAAGGGTTTGATGCGTTCCCTCTTCCGCCAACCGTCCCTGATCGAACACGAGGATACGGTCGGCGCCGACGACGGTGGATAGACGGTGAGCGATGACGAGCGTCGTGCGCCCTTCCATCACCTTGTCGAGGGCCTTCTGCACCAAAGTCTCGCTGCCGGCGTCGAGCGCGCTTGTCGCCTCGTCGAGCAGCAGAATGGGCGCGTTGCGCAACACCGCGCGCGCGATGGCGATGCGCTGGCGCTGGCCGGCGGACAGCGTGACCCCACCCTCGCCCAGCATCGTGTCGTAGCCTTGCGGCAGCGCCACGATGAAGTCATGCGCGAAGGCCGCTTTCGCCGCGGCTTCGATCTCGGGCCCGCTCGCCCCTTCCGCGCCATAAGCGATATTGGCGGCAATGGTATCGGCGAACAGCGCGGTTTCTTGCGGCACCACGGCGAAGCGCGACCTGAGCGCGTGAAGGTCGGCCTCGTTCACCGCGACGCCGTCGATCTCGACCATGCCCGAAACCGTGTCGTAGAAGCGAAGCAGCAGCGCGAAGATCGTGGTCTTGCCGGCGCCGGACGGACCGACCAGCGCGACGCGCTCGCCGGGCTTCACCCGGAAACTGACATCGTCCAGCGCAGCCGTCTCGGGCCTGAGCGGGTAGGTGAAAGAGACATCGCGGAAGGCGATCTCCCCGCGCGGCGGCTCTGGCAACGCTTTCGGATTATTCGGCGATTTGATCTTCGATGAGATCGACAGCAGCTCGCCGAGGCGCTCGGCGGCACCCGTGGCCTGCGCCACCTCGCCCCAAACTTCGCTGAGGCTGCCGACGGCCGCCGCCGCCAAAACCGCATAGAGCACGAACTGGCCAAGCGTCCCCCCGGTCATGGCGCCGGACAGCACGTCTTGCGCGCCGTACCACAACACGCCGACCACGGAGGCGAACACCAGGAAGATGGCAATGGCGGTGAGACCGGCGCGTGCCTTGGCCCGCGCATTCGCCGCCTCGAACGACCTGTCGACCGCCGCGCCGAACCGCGCCGCCGTGGCGTCCTCATGGGTGAAAGCTTGCAGCACCCTGACTTGCGCCAGGCTTTCGCTCGCATAAGCAGACGCCTGCGCCAACGTATCTTGCGCGTGACGGGACAGCGCCCGGACCGAGCGGCCGTAAGCCACGAGCGGCAGCACGATGAACGGAATGGCGATCAGCACGGCCAACGACAATTTCGTGCTCGTCACCACCATCATGATGCCCGCGCCCAGCAGAAGCAGCGTATTGCGGATCGCTTGCGAGATCGCCGTGCTGGCGGCGGCCTTGACCTGGGTGGTGTCGGCGGTGAGCCGAGACATCACCTCGCCGGAATGGGACACCTCGTAGAAGGCGGGACTCAAACCGGTCAGATGCCGGAACACGTCGCTGCGGATATCGGCAACTACGCGCTCGCCGAGCCAGTTCACGAAGTAGAACCGCGCGGCGCTGGCGAGAGCGAGAACCACGCCGACAATGATCAGCGTGCCGAAATAGGTGTCGATCAGATCGGGCTCGATACCCGAGAAGCCGAGATCGATCATGCGCCGGATCGCCAGCGGCACCGCCAGGGTCGCCCCCGCCGAAACGACGAGCGCCAGAAAGGCGGCGGCCAGCATCGACTTGTAACGGAGCAGATAGGGCTTCAGCCCAAGCAGAGGGCTCAGCGACACGCGCTTGCCCTTCTCCTCTTCAGGCACCCCGGAAACGGGCTCCGGCCTATCGGCGCCGTCGGCCTTGACGCTGCCGCCAGAATTCGGTGTTACGAGTTGCACAAGTATTGCCCAGCTAATCTTTCAGTTGGCCGACTTTAAGGGCGGGAGGCCGCTGCGGGAAGGCCCAGGAGCCGCGCCTTTCCGGCGCAGTCTTGTGCCCGCCGCCAAGTTCCAGTATAGGCTCCGCTCAATTGAAAACCTGCGGATTTGCAAGGCTAACGCCATGAAGAACGACATTCACCCGGATTACCATCAGATCAAGGTGGTGATGACCGACGGCACCGAGTTTGCCACCTATTCGACCTATGGGGCCGAGGGCGACACGCTGAAGCTCGACATCGATCCCAAGACCCACCCGGCCTGGACCGGCGGCGGGCAGCATCTGATTGACCGTGGCGGGCGCGTCAGCCGCTTCAAGAAGAAATACGAAGGCTTCCTCAAATAGCCGGTGCTATTCGGCCTCCGGGCCGAAAGCTTCCCGCAAGCGGGACAACTGCGAGCTGAGCGGGTGGTCTACCTCGCCCGCCGGCGCCGGCTGATTGAAATCTAGCATTTGATCGAGGCGGATGACCCGCTCCTGCAGCTTGACGCTCTGCTCAATGAGGTCGCGCAGGCGCTCGGGCAGTGAGCTGAGATCCCGGCTCGGCTGCTCGGTCCCGGTCATCGGCAGCTTGATCTTGCGCTGCTCCTCGACGGCCTGCTCTGGCGTCAGTTCACCCTCGCTCACCGCGCGGCGGATCAGGAGCCACGACGCCAGCTGCATTAACCGTGTGGTGAGGCGCATGCTTTCCGTGGCGTAAGCCAGCGAGTGAGGCGGCCGGAGCTGCCGGGCCTCTTTGCGGCCGTCGCCGTCAAGATAGGCGGCAGCCTGCTCGACCAGCGCCATACCTTCACGAAACACGGTTTTGAACTGATCCGAACGCGCGAATTTCGCGCCGAACGACACCGTCACGCCGTCATAGTTATCGCTTTTTGATGTTCCCGCCATCGCCCCCACTCCGTCTCCCCGAGCCGGCGGCATAGTATGCCATGGCGAAGCGCTGTCGTCGCCTTCGAGTAACGAAGGTTAACGCGCCGAATTTGGCCAAAAAAAGAGCCGCCAGAGGCGGCTCAGGAAGTTAACAGGGAGGCGTCAAACAGAGTGGAACAGGCCACTCAGATCCAGAGGACTGGATAACGCAAACTTACCGCCCAACTCCTAACAAGCAGTTAAGACTAAGCCGCGATTTACCTAAATGAATCGCGCCTCAAGACTCGTTACCGCTTGAAGGCGGCCTCGGCGGCGCTTTTCGACGATTGCTTGGCCGTTAGCGCTTGTTCCACCCGCGCGATCTCGGCACTGAGCGTCTCGATCAGAGCCTGGAGTTCGGCCACCGAGTGCTTGCTCAGATCCTCGCCCAGCTCGTGGCGCTTAACCTTCTTCGGTTCGAGATCGTTAAGGTCCATTGGCTCAGTCCCGCTCAGGTTGAACATAGCACCGCAGGGCATATTGTGCTCGAAAGGGAGCCCATCGTCATCCTGAGGCGGCCGCGCCTTGCGCGGCCCTCGAAGGATCGGCGGCCAATCAACGGCGCAAATACCGAGGGACGCATGCTGCCACAGACCATGACTGTCATCGAGACGCGGGAGAGCGGTGGACCGGAGGTGCTGGTGCCGGGCACCCGGGCCCTTCCCCTGCCCGCGCCCGACGAGGTGCTGATCGTGGTCGAGGCCGCCGGCATCAACCGTCCGGACGTGCTCCAGCGCCAGGGCTTGTATCCCGCGCCCAAGGGCGCCTCCGATCTGCTCGGCCTCGAAGTGGCCGGCCCGGTCGTGGCGGTGGGCGAGAATGTCACCCGGTTTAAGGAAGGCGACTTCGTCTGCGCTCTGGTCAATGGCGGCGGCTACGCCGAATTCGCCGTGGCGCCGGAAGCCACCACGCTGCACGCGCCGGACGGCCTGGACGCGGTGCAGGCGGCGGCGCTCCCGGAAACGGTGTTCACCGTCTGGCACAATGTGTTCGAGCGCGGTGGCCTAAAGGCGGGCGGCTGGCTCCTGGTCCATGGCGGGGCGAGCGGCATCGGCACCACCGCCATCCAGCTTGCCACGGCGCTCGGCGCCAAGGTCATCGTCACGGTCGGCAGCGCCGAGAAGGCGAAGGCCTGCGAAGCGCTGGGTGCCGTCCGCGCCATCAACTACAACGAAGAAGACTTCGTCGATGTGGTGCGCGAGGTCACCGGCAAACATGGCTGCGACGTCATCCTCGACATGGTCGGTGGCGACTATATCGAACGCAATCTGAAAGCGGCGGCGCTGGAAGGCCGCATCGTGCAGATCGCCTTCCTCAAGACGTCCAAGGTCGAGATCGACTTGATGCGCCTGATGATGCGCCGGCTGACCCTCACGGGCTCGACCCTGCGCGCGCAAACCCCTGAAGCCAAGGCGCGCATGGCGCAAGCCATCGAGGAGCGGGTCTGGCCGCTCGTCGTCGCCGGCAAGGTCAAGCCGGTGATCGATTCCACTTTTCCGCTTCTGGAGGCGGCGGACGCCCATCGGCGCATCGATGACCCGGCGCATATCGGCAAGATCGTCCTGAAGACGACTTGAGACACCCTAGAGAACCAATTGCTTAGCCAAGCATCAGCCCCTATATAGGAGGTTATTCCCCTTCATTTTGTCGGATTGGCTCTTTCGCCTGGAGGGGGCGAGAGAGACGCCGCCACCCCTTTGAGGCTTGAGACACTTATGACCCGCACCCCATTGATGCCGAAGGCGACCGCCGTTTGGCTCGTCGACAACACCTCGCTCACCTTCGAGCAGATCGCTCAGTTCTGCGGGCTACATGTGCTCGAGGTGAAGGGCATCGCCGACGGCGACGTGGCCCATGGCATCAAGGGCATGGACCCGATCTCCTCCGGCCAGCTCTCCCGCGAGGAGATCGCTGCCGCCGAGAAGGACTCCAAGCACCGCCTGCATCTGCTGGAGCCCAAGGTCGAGGTGCCCGAGGTCAAGACCAAGCGCGGGCCCCGCTATACGCCGGTGTCGCGCCGCCAGGACCGGCCCAACGCCATTCTCTGGTTGCTGCGCAATCATCCCGAGCTCAAGGACAGCCAGCTCATGCGCCTGGTCGGCACCACCAAGCCGACCATCATCGCCATTCGCGAGCGTTCCCATTGGAACTCGCCCAATCTCGTGGCCCAGGACCCCGTGACGCTGGGCTTATGCTCGCAGATCGACCTCGACGCCGACGTCAAGAAGGCGGCAGCGCGGCTTGAGCGCGAGCGCAAGAAGGCCGGCATCCCCGACGAGCCGCCCGTGGCCGAGTCCCTGCTGCCGACCGAGGAGACCATCGCCGGGGCCACGCCCACCCCCGAGCCGGAGTCCCCGATGGCTTCCGCGCTCGCACGAGAAGCCCGCGACGCCATGGCGGCGCCCGATGTGGTCGAGGACGCCCCCGACGCCGAGTCGGTCTTCGCCAAGCTGAAAGACCTGAAGCACGACGAAGAGGCCGAATCCCCCGAGGCCGAAACCTCGGAGGCCGAATCCTCCAACGAGGACACCCCGTCGGCGTAGCGCCGCTCGAAATTTGACCTCGATCAAAGCCGCTCGCCTGCGGCCCGGCAAGGCTTGCCCCCTCCATCGCTCAACACTCGGAGGGAGCAGTTCATGAGCCAGATCGACATTCTCTATCTCGCATTGGTGTTGGCCGCCTTCGGCGGGTTTGCCGTCGCGCTCGCCTACTACTCACACCGCTGACCGCGCTGCTCCTCCAGCCTCTCCTGGCCGACAAATCGGCAGGAGAAGTGGAAGAAGGTTTGATTAGAGGCAGCCGCCTTGGCTAGGGTGCGGCGAGGAAACGCACCCAAAGGTCAAAGGCGGGGTCATGGTCAACCCTTACGACGCTGGCCTCGAGAAAAATCCGGCGAATTATCAGCCGCTGACGCCGCTCGTCTTTCTCGAGCGCGCCGCGGCCGTGCATCCGCACCATGCCGCCATTGTCCATGGCGGCACGACGGTCAGCTACGCCGATTTCTATGCCCGCAGCCGGCAGCTCGCCTCGGCGCTGCAAGATAGAGGCATCGGCGAAGGCGACACAGTCTCGGTGATGCTCGCCAACACGCCGGCCATGCTCGAGGCCCATTACGGCGTACCCATGCTGGGCGCCGTGCTCCACTCCATCAACACGCGCCTCGATGCGGAGGCCATCGCCTTCATGCTCGACCATGCCGAGACCAAAGTGTTGATCGGCGACACCGAGTATGGCGCCGTCCTGAAGGAGGCGCTGGCGCTGGCCGAGGTGAAGCCGCTCGTCATCGACTATCGCGATCTCAAATGCGGCGTCGACGGCGAGCGCTTGGGCAATCTCGACTATGAGGAATTTGTCGCCGGCGGCGATCCCGACTTCGCCTGGCAAATGCCGAGCGACGAATGGAACGCGCTGTCGCTGAATTATACGAGCGGCACCACCGGCAATCCCAAGGGCGTCGTCTACCATCACCGCGGCGCCGCGCTCATGTGCTACGCTAACACCGTCGCCACCGGCATGGGCCAGCACCCGGTCTATCTGTGGACGCTGCCGATGTTCCACTGCAACGGCTGGTGCTTTCCCTGGTCGATCAGCCTCGTCGCCGGCACCCATGTGTGCCTGCGCGCGGTCCGCGCCAAGCCCATGTTCCACGCCATCGCCGAGCACAAGGTCACCCATCTGTCCGGCGCGCCGTTCGTCATGGCCGCTCTCCTCGGCGCAAGCCCTGAGGAGAGGCGCGACTTCGACCACCGCGTCTCCTTCAACCATGCGGCCGCGCCGCCGCCCGCCGCCGTGCTCGCCGAGATGGACGCGGAGGGCTTCGAACTGACCCATCTCTACGGGCTGACCGAGACTTACGGCCCCGCCACGCTGAACGAGTGGCACGCCGCCTGGGACGAGCTGCCCTTCGAGGAGCGGCTGCAAAAGCGCATCCGCCAGGGCGTGCGTTATCACGCGCTCGAAGGCCTCACCGTGATGGACCCGGCCACCATGGAAAAGACGCCGCGCGACGGCGAGACCATCGGCGAAGTCATGTTCCGCGGCAATATCGTGATGAAGGGCTATCTGAAGAACGGCAAGGCGACAGA
>Ga0307379_10001579_pt1 | contig 35822 bp, 36 predicted proteins | sample UN2MG_FD_202237 | JGI IMG/M metagenome (GOLD analysis project Ga0307379, IMG submission 202237) | Soil microbial communities from Risofladan, Vaasa, Finland - UN-2 | ecosystem: Environmental > Terrestrial > Soil > Coastal area > Acid sulfate soil | place: Finland: Risofladan, Vaasa | collected...
AGAAAACTTAATCCAGATAAGCAAATAGCTCGATTCACCCAGATGAGGTGGAGCAATGTATTTGTTGAATCCTCACATGAGATTCTGCACGAGGTCCTTTGCTACCTGGGCGTAAAAGATATAATTATGACTAAATACGAAATTTATGGCAGTCAGGCCTTTGACCCGCATGTTAATCGGGAGAGATTCCGAGACAATTTATGGGCTTAACCGATGACCAATGTAGCTAAACAGGTCAATGGTATCATCGGACTTTGAATACCTCTTCGGGCTAAGTTCAGCAGCCAATTCCGTCATTTTTGCTTCATCTTCGAATCCTTGTCTGGGCTTCCGCTCCACCAATAACCTGGTAACGGAAAATTATGCAGCCAAAAATCTGCAAGACGGTATACGTCTGGTTTCATCAGCAGGCAATATTCTTAGTCTGAACAAGCTGGTGGCCAGCCGTAAAGATGTCTACGACGATGGCGATACCAACTTGTGGTATTCATCAGAGTCTCATAAAGGCAACTTTTACAGCGAGTATCAGAATTGCACTGATACGGATAGCAACGGCATATGCGACAGGGCCTATCTTATCCCAGGCGGATCGGGATCTGACTCCCACCCACTGGCAATATCATTTTTAGCCGAGCTGCCTGCTGCAATCCAAAAAAAATAGTATGCACAGGAGAAGAAATGGGCAGCTACGACGAACTGGTCTTCTGCCCTTCCTAAAGCAGGTAGTTATGGAGCCCTGACGCCGTTATAAAAACAAATTATACTGATGAAAGAGAGATTGCAGCACCAATGCTGCTGGATGGATGCTAGCGGACTTGCATCTTCTCTACCCCCGCCAGGCCTCAAAAAGAAGCTTACACCCCATAACTTAAAATCTTGCTGGAAGCACAATCCTATCCAGGCCCGGTCAAATTAAAATGATTCATTTCCTTGACCGGCTCTCTGGAAGCTGGCAGGAAATCAGATCTTCTTCGCTTAGCAGCCGAATGCACCAACCGTGACTCTGGCAATGATGGACGTAGACATGATCGATAAAATGATAACAAATTTTCTTGAGAATTTGAGCATAACCTTAGATGAAGGTGTCATGCCCCCCCTAGAAAATGCCTTGAAACTACAGCACAAATAGAGGCCAAAGAAAGGATAGACTAGAATATGTAGGCCGCCAAGGCAAAACTTGAGCCGTCAGGGAGAAGATGAGAGAGTTACAGGGCGGAAAATTTTGCTCGCTCTTGGAATATGAGTTGCTGTGGGGCAAAACTGTGATGATGTATTTAACATGACCCCAAAACCTTTTAACCAGGATCTTCATAGTAAGCGAGTTATCATATAGCTCAAACATTGACAGGAGGTGTATTTGATGCCATACGAGAACATAAGCGAGCTGCCTAAAAGCGTGCGAAATTTGCCCAGCCGAGCCAAGACCCTTTACATGAAGGGCTTTAACAGCTGTTGGGAAGAACTGGAGAATACTGAGGACGCAGCACGCGAGAAGGCATCTCACGAAGCTGCCTGGTCGGCCGTGAAAGAACAATATGAAAAGGACGACGGGACGAGTGAGTGGGTAAAGAGCGATGAGATCGCAGGAAAACGCTCGCGCCATGTCATGAGACACCGCAAGAGTAGGCCCAGTGGGGCAACCTCGCAGGCAAAGGCACACGCATGATGGCTACAGAGCTATGCTGATGAGGATGGAGCCGAGGATGGACTTCAAATAAGCCCCTCATCAGCAATCTCGTGACGCATATTCTCTTCTTGTCTGATTCATATCCTCTTATTGACTGATGCTTCAATTCTTGCTGCGGTTTTAATAGCGATTTTGTTTTGGTTCTACGCAGAATTCAATTTCATCTGCCTCAGACCCATAATCTATGAAAGAACCGAACTGCACATCGGTTTTTTCGTTCTTCGGGCATGAGCCCTTGTCCTAGATCATGAGAGTTTCCGCATCGTAGGGCTATGCATAGCCAAAAAAGCCAGCTTGCCGCCCAGGGATAGGCGCGTGCGGGTCCGAACTGATGCAGGCAGGCGATTCTACTGCAAGCATGTGAGCTTGAGGACAAAGCAGCCCAAGTTAGGCAGCAAAAATGGATACGGAAAAGATGCTAAATAATTTTTATTTATAGAGTGTTAAATTTTTGATTATTTGCCTTGTCCTGACTTAGAATTGATCGCCCTAAAAATACTAACAGAAAAAATTAAATAAGATGTTCGGATCTGTGATTAGTACCAAAGATACGAATTAATTCCAGGTGATCCCTCGCCCATGCCGAATGAGACATATTTAGAAAGCTGTAATCCAAGCTCACATAATTGCATTGATAGCAAAACAGCAGAAACACAGAATATATCAAAAATATATAATAAAAATAAAACATTCCATAATCGTACTCTGATCCTGCATGAACGACTTGCAATGCAATCACTTCATAGTCTACTGGTTGGATTTATATTATTACATATTATATTCTTGCCAGCCGTTGCTTCGTCCCTGAGCCTCTCCGCCCCCCCAGAGGTGGATGTCTCTGGGGAAGGTGCTTATGAAATGAATTTCGTTTGCAGCGATGATGCTCACAGCTTGTCTGCACTGCTTCAGGTTCCCGAGGGATTCAGCCACGCAGGAAATGGAAAAATCATTCTGGACGGCACACAATCACCATATGAGCCTTACCAGAGCGGTCAGTCTCTACAGTGGGACCTTTCCAGTGCGCTAAAATCCTGTCGACACGTCGTAGTAAATGAATGGGAGCAAAACCCAAAAGGCACGGACAGTGCAAAGGAATGGATTGAGCTATTCAATCCAACCACCCATGAGATCAATATCGGCGGGTGGAAGCTAGTCGACAGCTACTATGAAAAGTCCGTTTCTATCCCCCAAGGCACAACCATCCAGCCAGGAGACTATCTACTGCTAACCTGGACCAATGGCTCGCTGATCAACTCCAAACCAACCTTCATTTCTCTTTTGGATTCCGCGGGAATAGAGATTGACTGTACTCCTGCGGCTAAGGATGGAAAAAATGATAATTTTTGCTGGGCGCGCAGCCCCAATGGCAAAGATCTGGACAACGATCTGGAGTGGAAATTTCAGGAGGCAACTCCAGGAAGATCTAATGACGGAAGCTCTGCCGACATTTATGCAGGTGAGTCTCTGAGCTTGCAGTTCAATCTCACCGCCGACTGCAGCGCACCCAACCAGGCGCAGCTATCGGCAGAGATGCTCTCCTCGGCAGGCAAAATTTCGGCACCAGCACTTCCCTTAAACATCGGGAGGGCAAATTTGAGCCTATCTGCCTCGCCGGATCGATTCGATATCGCCAAGGGCGATGAGATTGTCTGGACCATTCTGCTGGAAAACGACGGAGACGGAACGGCCTACGACATCGTTGTCAATGCCACCTTGTCTCAGGGACTACAATTGTTGAGCAAAGACTTGCCGGGCCTGAACTGGAGCTATTCATCTCTTGCGCCAGGCCAAAGTGAACAGGTCAAATTCAAGGCCAGCGTGATAGAAACCCAGAGCACCTATTCCACCCTCTTTCAAGTCTGCTGGGGTTCCGGCCCCTGCCAGGAGATCAGCCAGCTCTCACAGCTCGGGACAAGAACCGCCCTTAGAAAGCAGCCCGACCAGCCTCGCAGCCTGGCTGTGGGTGAAGTCGCCGGCTTTGAGATCTCTGCCGACCTGCCCAACGGAGCCTGCGACCTGTGGATCAACGATACCATTCCAAGGGGCCTGATCTACAACGAGGGCAGCCTGTCCGTGCAGGGCCTGGCTCTGCAGCGCGAGCTGGTTACCGCAAATTCCGAAGGCTCTCAGCAGGTATGCTGGTTCTTCGGAGATGCTGGCCCCGCGCATCAGATCGAGATTGTCTATAAATGCCTGCTGGAAAACGCGCCCGAGAGTCAGGATGCTTCGGTCCTGGAAGGCACAACGGCTTCCATGAACTGGATGGAAGGCATGGCTCGCAAGACCGACGCCGACGAGGCAGGGACCCTGACTGTGGTCGAACCGGAGCTGGTGCTGGAGATGGGGGCAGAGAGGCCCTTTGCCGGCCCGGAGGACAGCATCTCCTTCACTCTGGCCGTCTATCACTCCGCACAGAGCCACGCCGCAGCCTTTGATGTTGATCTGCAGGCCCTCCTGCCAGCGGGACTGGCCTACGAACCGGGCTCAGCAGTGCTTCTGTCCGGTCCCTCTGCCGCTTTTGATGCCGAAGACCTCAGGTGGCATTTTGACGCCCTTGACCTGGACTGGAATGCCAGCCAAAAGACGCTCCTCCGCCTCAATGCCACATCTCGGGCCCAGCCGGGCGAGCAGATTAAAGGCAGCGCCCAGGTGGCCTGGACCAGCCTGGCGGGCGCAAGCCTTGAGGAGCGCACGGGCGAGGGTGGCCTGAACGACTACCTGCGGGAGACCTCGGCCCAGGTGAGCGTCATGGATATCTCCGTCCGCATGACAGCCGACCCAGATCCAGTGCCGGTTGGCGAGCTTCTCACCTACACCCTCACCTACGAGAACCTGGGCGGCGGAGTGGCCCACAATGTGAGCATCATCGACGAGCTGGACTCAAGAGTCACCTTTCTCTCAGCCGATCCAGCCCCCATTGAGAGCACCTGGATCATATCCCGCCTCGATCAGGACGGACCGCATACTATCGCCCTGCAGGTGCGCGTGAAAGACACTCTGCCTGACGGAGCACTGCTACAGAATCGCTTCACTATCTGTTGCGATGAGCTGAGGCCAAAATCAGGCAGCATTTACACTGCCGTCCAGAATGGAACACGACTTGCCGTCAACAAAACGGCGCTACAAAAGGCAGTGCGTCGGGGTGAGGAAGTAAGCTACATTATCGAGGTCTGCAACAACGGCGGCCGGCCCGCCACCAACGTAACCGTGCGCGATGTCTTCGATTCCTCTGTAGAGATCGTCTCCGCCTGGCCAGAGATGGGCGAAGAGGGCGTCTGGCAATTTGAGCGCCTGGACGCTGGCCAGTGCCTGCAGATGGGCCTGACGGTGCGAGTTCCCAGAACGGACGTCTTGTACCAGAGCCAGCAAAATGTCACCGGTCAGGGATTCGTCCGAACCTACCGGGACTACAGCACTTCCCGAATTCCCTCCAGTCTCACAAACCACGTCTACGTATCCTCCGACCAGATGCAGCTTTCCGCATCTGCGAAGGTGTTGATCCTTGCCGAGAGAGGGACAGAGCTCTCCCAGCGCGAACACGGCAGCGGGGAATACGAAAGCCAGGAAGATCTGCGATTTCTCACCGCCAACAAATCCATCAGGCTGGACAGGAGCGTGAGGGCAAAACATAATCCCACCGCCCTTCTTTTGCTGGGCACCAGCTCGCAAAGTATCTCCTGCCTCTGGCACGAAGTGGTTTGGGCCAAGAACGGCATCACCAACACTTCCTTTGAAGAAGCGTATCGATATTCCACCAGCCTGGATAGCGAGAACCACTTAGATCTGGATGAAAACCGGTCGGAGATGCAGATAAAGTCCGGCTTTCAAGGATTGGCGCATTTGGGGACGCTAAAGCTGCCGGTCAACAGCACCGAGCACGAAGGTGCTATCTTCTCTGCAGAGGACTTTGCAGGCGCTTTTCAGGTCTCGGAGAGCATCCACGATCTGGGCCAGGGCCTGATGATGGACCGCTCCGTCTACGGTCACGGCTTTGTGGCCAGGGACGCAGAGGCCCAGGAGATGAGGAGCTACGAGTCAGGCACAGGAGCTTTTCGATCTGTTGAGCAGATGGATACCTTTTCCGGTTTCATGTCCAAGGATCTGGATGCGTCTCATTATAGCCTGAGCTGCAAAGTGACACCTCGCACTTTTCTAAACGTCTCTCAGAAGTGGTCAGAAGGAATGCAGCTCCACAGCCGGTCCAGCCTCATCGCTGAGGAGTACTCCAGCGCCTCCCGGCTGAAAAAGAAGGCGACATCTGCGAGTCCCAGGGAGCTGGAGAGCGAGGCCAACTTTTCCGGGACTGCGAAGCTGCGGACGATTTATGGCAAGAAATATGGCAAAAATCAGTCCCTGGGGGTGGACCTGGATGAAACGCTCATGGGTGACTACGTAGTTTTGCGAAGGATCATCCTCTCCAGCGTTGCCAAATACGATCGACCGCACCTTTATCTTCGCAAAGACGGGCAACTGGCAAAGGACGTGGCCACTTATACGATCACTATCACGAACGACGGCAACACCACCATTGGGCCGCTCTTCCTGCAAGACCTCTTCCCGCCAGGAGCCAGGTTCCTCAATGCCACCCTGCGGCCAAACCAGATCGGCAGCAACAGCTCCAACTGGACACTGCTGCATCTTTCCATCGGCGATACAGTGAGAATCGGTATCAACTTGAATGTGGAGAAATGCGAGGGCGATATCATCAACCGGGCTTTCATCGTGGGCAACTGCAGCTTGGGCCAGGTGATCGCGCAAAACCATTCGACCATCTTCCGGGAATACCTGGGATGCTGCCTCTCGAAAGAGCGGTCCACGGTGGCAGAAGACGATGCTGTTGCTGCTGGCTTGAGCTGCGCCTGCTGGCAGCCAGAGACGTCCAACGAGACAGATTATTTGAATCCGACGCCGATGGAAATGCAATGGGATAGTGCGGCCGAAGAAGATGGGGCCTGCCCCTTGAGCTGCCCGGCAGTCGAGGATGCTCATGCCTCAGTGCGAAGCTGAACGTTTCCTAAAATTCGATCGGAAGTTAGAAGTAGATGCAAGATACAACTATAATCATAAATAATCATCAATGAGGTGAGACTCTTATGGAACCCAGGATCCTGAAGATCGGCGAGATAGTCACCGGCAAATACAGGGACATGGTGCTTGGTAGGAGCAAGAAATCCTTCCTCGTTAAATTGGACAATGAGGAGTTTTATCTGCCTAAAGATGTGGGCAACTCCCTGCTTATGAGCCGCCAGAAGGGCTTCGATAGATTCACCATCCAGCGCCAGCTGGATGTCTATGAGATCCGGCCCCACCTGCAGGAGATGGACTAGATCAAGTATCGAATTTGCAAGATCTGGAGGATGGCTTTCGCGTCCCCCCGTAACAGCGTTGCCCACCCTCGCAGTTGGGCAATATAAATCCAGTCGCATGCCTACTGGGAAGTAGAATCTGCAGGGAGGATTTAGGGCATGCAAGCTTACCACCCCTTTTTTTTCTTCTATTTTCTTCAAAGATGAAAACGTATTAAAATATGTTAAATATTTTTAGTAACTCACATATTTTTATTGGATCCGTAGGAACCGACTTTGTTTCCCATCTCTTTTCGCGGTCTGGAGCGTTCCGCCTGCAAAATCAAGAGCAAACTGGCTATACAAAGCACCGAAAAGACGGCTAAAATCAGCTTCATGCTCTGCAGGAATGCCGGGTAATTTTCGGGCATGATAATAGTCCCACCCAGGTAAAAGGTGAAACCAACCGTTACCAGGGCCATGCAGCCGGCATTTCCTACAAGCCTCATGGCTTCTGCCAAGCTGGAGCCCACGCCGTACTTGTCCCGGGAAATGGTGCCTAAAATTATCTTTACCATGGGAGGATAAAAGAACGCTCCACCCGCAGAGATCAGAATCAACTCCATAAGGGCCAGGGAAAGGGGGGTCTCTGGCGAGATGAAGGCCATGGACAAAAGGCCGGCCAGAGAAGATTGTTCCTAGTCCCTATCGGCAAAAAAAAAAACGTGCAGGAAAAACTGTAACGTTCTCCAGCCAACTGCTCTGAGCTGGCGGAAGCACCAAGATTTTAGGCCTTCATTGAAGAAGTTGCCAGGAAGATTTCAGGAATAAGTAGGTGCGGAGCACCGGTTTTTGAAACCGATCGGAACCCTCGAGGCGTATGACCCCAAGACCGTACACAGATAAGCATATGAACTGGCAATCGAAGCCAGGGTTATATTGGCCCCGCCCCAAGGGCTCCAATTATCCAATTCATTATATTGTCCGTGGCCACCATGAGCACCGCACTTGCGATGACCAATAATAGTCCTATGCTATACGTAGACGACGCTAGCATATAGGTCGTCCCAATCCAGGCAATAATCGTTGCATCGGTCATTGAAATCACCTTTATTACGGATAACCCAATGATCTCTGCCAGCCCGATAACGCTTATCTGTGTCGTATCATGCGGCTCCGCACGACCTTTGTACAATATTTCCATTAGGATAAAGCCTTTTCTCATGGAAAATCACACCACTAATAGCAGTGATCATGTGGGCAAGATCCGGCCTTGCAGGAACTGAAGGCGATCCTCGTTCTATATTCTGCCAGGATTCTAATGCGCTCCACAACAGCAATGATTACACCAGGTTCTATGAAGTTGCTGGCGGCCTGGCCTGCAGAGCCTTATTTAGTGGCTGATCTGCTAGCGGATGTAGGCATTCAGGGGCAAAAGCTTCCAGATGGCGACTTCTCTGCCTCCACGGTCTGGTTGCTTTGGTATTCATCTCTGCCATCTCGCGAACTCGGAGAATGCCATGATCTCTGAGGAGAACATCCAATGATTGAAGATAAAAAATGAGATCATCTAAAAGTGCTTTAGTTCCGAGGTGGGTAAGAATTATTCACATTAAAGCCACCTACGGAAAAAGTTGGGCCCAGGGAAGCGATCTCTTTGCTGATCCCCATACGAGGCAAATAATCCCCCTCCTGTTGGCAAAACACGTGGAGGACTATGATCTGATCACAACGGAAAAATCGCTATCATATTACACGTAAGAAAGCGCCGAGGGTGGGATTCGAACCCACGATCTCCGGGGGAGAACAGGTTTAGCAAACCTGCGCCTTACCAGGCTAGGCAACCTCGACTTACCTCAGCCACATAACCTTTGGGCTATTTAAAATCTGCGTTTGCCGCCCTGCAGAAGTATTGAATTCTTTTCCAGCAGAATCATTTCACGCACGCCAGCAGGTCCTTGCTGGTGATTATCCCTACCAGTGCCCCTTCCGTCATCACCGGAAGCCTTCTGATGTGGTGCTCTCGCATCAGCCTCGCCGCCTCCCGGGTGGAGGCATCCAGGTCAATGGTGATAAGCGGGGCTGGCGTCATGATCTCCGTGACTGTTACCGCCGCCGGATTCTGGCCTTGTGCAAAGACCTTGAGGAAGATCTGGCTGGTGGTAACGATCCCTAAACACTCCTTGAGAAGGCCGTCCTTGGCCACCAGCAAGCAGCCTTTCTTCTCCGCCGCCATTCGTTTTATGGCCTCCAGCACCGTGGCCTCCGGGCGCACAGTAGCAATGGGATAGCTCATTAGATCTCGAACCTTCATAGCCGCCACAATCCATTATAGCCAGTTCTCATCATTGAAATTATTAGCAGATAAATCTGATCCATTTTCCGATGCCGTGAGGCACACAGTCCTGAGGAAAAGATAAAAAACGAAAAAAGAAAGGCGGAAAGCTCCTTTCAGAGCTCACCCCACTCTAGCTCCAGAGCCACGGCTGGCTGCTCCAGGCCGAAGCTCCTGAGCACCAGAGGATGCAGCTCTCCGAAGCAGCCGATCTTCCGTCCCTCGGCCAGGAGATCCCCGCCCCTGCCGGGCAGAAGCGCTCCGTCCTGAGAGGGTACGATCTCAGCCGTAATGGCCAGCTCTCGCAGCACGCCGTCGACCACCGACCGGATCTCCGAGAAATTAGCTCCGCTGTGAATGCTGGCCAAAGCCAAATGCATGCGAGTCTTCTTCTTCACTACCACATCCCCGGCGGCAAATATCCTCTGCGGCAGAGGATGATGCTGGTTCATGGCAAAGATCTCCAGGAGGCTGGAGAGAAGCGAGGTGCGAAGGATAGTGTGCAGCTCGCTGATGGGGTGCAGCACGGCAACCGCCCCGGCGCACTCCGGCGCGCTCTGGCGCCTCATCCACTGGAAATGCGCCTTCTCATTGGTCAGCGTAAAAGGCATGGTCTCCAAATAACCCAGCCCGGCCATGACCTCGCGAATCTCGCCCTTGCGCACCTCAGAGGGATGAGCCCGGCCCACGGTCACCGTCTGGGGAAGCTTGGCCTCAAGCTTCTCAAAACCATAGGCCTTGGCCGCGTCCTCGAAGATGTCCCAGGAGTGCATTACGTCCGCCCGGTAGGCTGGAACCAACACCCTCACCTCGCTGCCAGATGCTACTGCCCCAAAGCGCATCCGTTCCAGACATTCCGCCAGCTCCAGCGCCGTCAAATCAAAGCCTATCAGCTTGTTGGCCTCCGCTGCACTCACCGTCCAGGCAGAAGGCTGCAGATTGGGGGAGACGAAATCGCCCTCGCTTCTCTTGACGAGAACGCTCTCGATCTTGCCGCCCCTCTCCGCTAAGGAGGTTACCACAATGTTCAGAGCTTTATGCACCATGCCGTCCATTCCCGTGACATCAATGAACAGATCCTCTGTCTCTTCTGTGACGCTGGTCAGCTCGCCGTTGATGATAGGCGGGAAGGAGAGCACCTGATTTTTGGCATCCACAATGAGAGGGAAGCGATCGCAGCCCTCCAGGATATGGCCGTAACCCTTGCCCTTGGGATGCTTTTGCAAAATCTCCTGCATGCTCATCTCCTCGGAAAAGTCCAGGGGCACGAACTTCCTGGCAGGATCTTCCCCAAAGTAGCGGAAAGGCGGCGTGACGCGGAATAGGTCATGCACTCCGATGGCCACCTTGCGCCTGTTTCTGCCAAGTCCCCAGTGCAGATCCTCTTGCAGTCCCATGAGCGACTCAATGGCCTCGCCGGTGAACGATAAGCCCCGCACCACGGCGCAGCCGATGATGGGGCGCACCGATTTTATCGATTCCTCCACCTGCAGGACGATAGGCCCCTCTCGCATGGCATACTCCACCAGCCCCGTCTTGATGCCGAGGAATCCTTGCATGGCCCTGGCCACCCCCTCTGCGCTGTAAAGATCGGGCCGATCCGGGAAGAACTCCACATCCACGTGCTCCTCTTCCGCCCTCTTTCCAATGTCTGCACCCATCATGGCCAGCCGGCTCATGATTGTATCGCGAGAGGCTCCAATCAGCCTCTCCATGTCCTCGTAATAAAGTCTGACAACCGGCATGATTAATCCCTCAAAGCTTGATGGAAACAGGCGTACTACGCAGCCATTCCATATCCGACTGATAGAGCAGCCGCAGGTCCTTGAGCCCCAATTTGAGCATCGCCACCCGACTGACTCCCAGGCCCCAGGCCAGCACGGGATGCTCAATGCCGAATGGTGCCGTGACCTCTTTTCGGAAGACTCCCGCTCCACCCAGCTCCACCCATCCCAGGCCGTCTATGAAGACCTCAGGCTCGACGGAGGGCTCGGTGTAGGGGAAGTAGCCCGGCCGGAAGCGAACCTCCTCAAAGCCCATCTTGGCATAAAACTCCTTCAAGATGCCCAGAAGATGGGAGAATGTGACATCTCTGTCCATCACGATGCCTTCCAGCTGCTCGAACTCCGGGGTGTGCGTAGCGTCTATGGCCTCCCGCCGGTAGACGCGATCTATTCCGAAGGCCTTGACCGGCGGCTCTGGGTGCTCTGCCAGATACTTGATAGTCACTCCCGTGGTATGCGTGCGCAGCACTTCCTGGCGAGCCACCTCCGGCCTCCAGCATCCGCCCCAGCCAGTGGAACCCACGCCTCCGCCACATTCATGCATCTCTTTAACCCGGGTATAGTCGGGAATATCTGCCAGACTGTCTAAATAGAAGGTGTCCTGCATCTCCCGAGCAGGATGGTCCTGCGGCTGGAAGAGCGCATCGAAATTCCAGAAGCTGGACTGCACTATCTGGCCCTTGATCTCCACAAAGCCCATCTCAAGCATGATCTCCCGCATAAAATCGATGAGCCTCTGGTAGGGGTGCTTCTTGCCGGGAAAGATCTTGTCGGCAGCGAGGGTGACGTCATAGGGACGAGGGCAGTAAGTCGAATCCCGATAGTCTAAGTATAAGCTCCCGTCCTTTTCCGTCCACTGGCCGGTTTTAATCATGTCGGATGTGAGGGGCGGCATCTCTTGGACCGCGGTCGCACCCATACTGTGAGATGCACATTTTTTCCCCTCCACTGTGATCTCGTACCGCCACTCTTTGCTCTTGCTAGAGGCAACCAGGCCCCGGCTCTTAAGATCAGCCAGGCCCTTTTTGTCCAGATCCGCACTGCTCTTCGGTCCGGCTAGCAGAGCCTGCAAAATCTCTTCATCCTTGCCCTTCGGTGCAGAGCCCAGCGGCTTGATCTTGCCTGCCTGAATGGCTGCCCAGCCTTTCTTGCGCAGCCACCCGAGACCAATCTTGTAGGACGGATCTTTCAGCTCGGACATGGGCATGCCTTCGCCGATGGCAGACAGCATTGCCCTCTCTGGAAGCCCCTCTTTGGCATACTTTATGCCTTCCTCCGTCAGAGAGAATTTCTCCTCTACCGACTTGGCAACCTGAATGAGACCCTGATCACCCAAAGCGTCTGCTGTCGCTCGTACTGCCTCCACCTTCATCAACAGCATTTCGGCGATGCTCTGAGGATCAGATTGCCCTTCGGATATCGCTTTCAGAACTTTGACATCGTTTTCTGATAACATATTATCATCCCATAGCCGGGCCGATTTAAGGGCAACCTATCTCTTGCCCTGCCCCCCATCAAAAGAAAGAAAAGACCAGGTGCCCGAAGATGCCCGAAGCTAGCCTCTCCGGCTTTAAGAGCCTGATTTTGTGATTGACAAATGAACATTTAGCAGTCTTCCCAGGCACGGTTTTTTCGGTTAGATTGATTATTTATAAACCTGTCGAATAGCCGAAAAAGGACATGAGAAGAAGAGAAAAAGAAAATGAGGTAACGAGGTGATGAAGAAAAGAAAAACAGAAGACAGAAAAAGAAAAAACAAGAGACAAGCCGACGAGCAGGGTCACTTATCCCAGACATCGTTCTCCAGCTCGTCTAAAGCCCCTGAAACGCCCTGCACTGCCATCTGGAAGAACTGCATTCCCTTCTCCAATGAGGCAGGCAGGGGATTGCCCATGATGCCGTTTCCCATGAGGTGACGCACATCCTTCATGACCATGAAGCGAGGACGCTTCGGAAAATGCCCCTCTGGCTTTCCCTTGACCAGATCGGAGCGAATGGCCATCATGAGCGATGTCTCCACCTCACCAGCGTGCCCGTCATGAGCCGTCTCTACCACGTTGAAGTCTATGAGATCGAACAAAGAGACCAGGCTCACACGAAAATCGCGTTCTTCCACAGCCATCTGACAGGCCTCCTCAAGAGCGGCCATGTGCTGCCCTCCCGCGTGGCCCGTCAGAATCAAGACCCTGGCAAAGCCGCTATCGGCAAAGGAGATCAGCAGGTCCCTGGCAAAGGCGCGCAGGGCATCATGCCCCACGGTGATAGTGCCGGGAAAGCCCCGCGTGCTGCGGCACACTCCGTAATGCAGGGGCGGGGCTAAGAAGATGTGGCGCTCTTTCGCGACAGCGCGCGCCACCTCAATGGCCTGGATGGTATCCGTCATCGTGGGCAGATGTGGCCCATGCTCCTCGGTTGCCCCCACAGGCAGAATCACGGTCCGGGTCTCTTTGAATCCCGCTTCTATCTGCGGCCAGCTCATCTCCTCCAAGAGCTTCATAGGGTAATGACAGCTCCGGAGAGGACGTATTCCTCAGGCACCCTCAGTTCGTAGACTTTGTCACCCACAGACAACTGGTAGGCACCCATGGGCATGGTATCGAAGTTCGTGCTACCGGCAATCGACCCTTCCGTGGAGTAAGGAAGAACCAGGGTGAACTGGCCGCTGGCATCGCTGATGTTGGACTGCTGGTAGAGGAAAGCCCGGTTCTGATTGGTCATTACGGGAACTACAGCCACGACTTTGGTTCCAGGCGGCGCATTTCCGCTAATCACCGCACCCGGTACATGCTCGAAGGTCTTGACGAACTTCTGACCTGCAGTTATAGTATTCTCAGACTCATGCACCAGACGGTAATGCTGCAGGGCCTCTAGGGGGAAAGCAGGGCTGGCAGGGCTCATGGCAGCGATCTCGGCATTATCCCCATTATTTCGGCTCTCGTTGATGAACGCTTGCAGCTCAGTCCGATTCTTAGTGATTTTGGGCGCCTCGGTGAGAACAGGAACCGTGATTCCATTTCCGGCATCCATGGCACGATAGGCCAGTCCCACGCCCATATCTCCTGCAGTCTCAGATCCGTCGAAGAAGTACATGCGAGCCGCCATGGACTTGAAGTAGGACTCTCGCCAAACCTGCACTGGCACCCACTGATCTCCTTGCGGCTGGTAAACTACAGCCATGTACTTGGAAGTGGGAATGGCGCTCCAGGCCGCCATGGCATGGAACTTGCCCACCGCCATAGGCTGATCGATCATAACATACTTGGTGTTCATGTACTGTGAGCGGTTTAGATCAAGATCAGCCAGCACTTTTTCCGCCTGACTCTCATTCTCGGCTAAGAAGAAAGGCGAGGAGCCAGGGATATTCTTGGTGATGCTGCCAATTCCCTGCTGGAAGGGATTGGCATTGGGAATCCTGTGGCCTACAGTCTCGATGAGGTGCCCGTAATCCCACCAGGACATAATACCGTAAGCCGTATCCGGATAGGCATACTTGCCGTCTGCGGGACGCTGATACTTCTCATAAAGGTCCATACCTGGGCTTGGAGTGTTGTTCTGCAGCCATGCAGTAGAGGTCAGCCAATCTGAATCCGGACCGCCTGCGCTTTGAGCGTATACCAAGCTCCAGCTCAGACTGGGTTGGATAATAAGCACAAATATCAAAATTGCTGCCAGGATGATCTTGAGATTTGAGGTGATCAGCTTTGCCGGACCCTTGGCCACTTCTGAGCCCCACTCTACATCCCCTATGCCAAACCTCTGTAGTGCCCATGTTACTAAAAAGCCAGTGAGAATGGCTACGTTTATCGCATAATAATAGGTGAATCTATTCTGGGCGAGAGCCATGCTGAGGATTATCAAGGACCAGGTTAGGATCAATATTTCAGCAGGCTTTTGGGACTTAGCATTCCTGACTGCCAGCAAGATCAATGCCAACAAGGCGAATGTGAAAGTAGTGAACAGGATGGCAAGGACCCCGGGCAGTTGGAAGAACGCGGGGTAAGAGCCAAGTCCGGGGAACGAAGTAAGGACGTTGCCAAAAGAGAAGGCTCCGCCCTCCGAGAGCAATGCTGAGGCCTCGCCAACTGTAGCAGCGCCCCCCGTTCTCTGCTGGAATATGGCAAATCCCGCCAAGAGCGGCCTGGTGAACTGAGGAAGAGCAAAGTAAAGTATGGTCGTACCTATGGCCGCCAATCCCGCCAATGCACCGGGATAGTAGTAGTTGCTGAATCCCTTTTCTCTGATGAACCGGGATAGGACAGAGAAAAAGATGACAGCAACCACGCCCAGCAGAAGTATGGTGGGCTGGAAGAGACTGTAGAGGTAGTGGTTGAAGCCGTAGTAGGAATCCACGAAGGGGAGCACCAGCAGCGTGGCCGCAAGGAAAGCTATGGCACCGGATATGGCCAGGTACTCCACATTCTTTCCCCGGATGTGGTCAAAGATGCTCTGCAGCATTATGAAGAGCAAAATTATTCCCTCAAAGAGAAATCCGGATGACCAGGCATCGATGTAAAGGCCGAGGGAGACACCAGCCAGGGCGGAATAGAGGAGAGGCCTCTTAAATGCGGACCAATTCCTCTGCACGGACGCAAAGCTCATGCCCTTGCCCGAGTGCAGGGCAAAGAGCAGGAACATCATGGTAAGGCTGCTAAACAGGATCTCTGCCCCGTGGTGATCTGTAAAACCCAGGGTGGTGCGGCTTAAGACCTGTCCGGGAAGAACGGCTATGATCAGTGCCGATACTAGGCCGCAGCTCTTGCCGAAAAGCTCCCTTCCAATGAAGTATACCGGAAAGACTAAGAGCGCGCCCAGGACGGCAGGCAAGAAGGCACCCACTACCTCAACCAGATGATTGCTGGGCTGGCCCAGGCCGAAGATATAAGAGAATGTCGCAATGGCCCAGCTCACGAAAGGTCCGAAGTGCAGCGGCGTTCCATGCGGAAAATAAGTCATGGGATCAAACCAAAGTCTCTGCAAGTTGATGACAGTGCCTTTGGCCAGCATCATGTGATACCAGGCATCAGTCTCGCTGCTGAAGATGACGTTGCTGCCCGAGAAGACGCGGTTCCAGGGAACAATGGCGCGCAGATAAAATGATAAAAGTGCCGCTACTATCAATCCTGCGTATAAATATAGATCGCTATTCTGCCAAATGCCGGCCTTGCCAACGGCATTGGCCTTCTTTTCCAGGGGGACGGACGAGGCCTCCCGCGGCTTTGCCTCATTGGGCTTTGCCGTGGTTTTTTTGCCCTTGTCACCCTTATCTACAGATCTCTTAGACATTAAAGGCCAAGAGACAGTTCTATCCTGATAAACGTTTTGAATCGTTAAAGGCACGCTTTCAATAGATGTGCTCCGTTTTCGGGATGACTTTGCCAGCCGCTCGTTTTTGCGTTGTGGGAAGGATTTCTGTCGTTGCCTGCCGCATACTCTCGCCCGGTATTTTTTCGCGCCTTGTCGCGGCAGCTTTGCCCCCTCGCTCGTATATCTTCATCCTCCGGTTGACTGCGGATTTTCCGGCAAAGCCCCAAAGTTGCTCGATGACTGCGCTAGCCTGCAAGACGGATTTTTTGCACCCTTCCCGGCTTTCTGCCCCTGATATTCATCAAAAAAGGAGGAGAATAAGGGAGGAGATCAGGTGGATGCCAGAATTAAAGATCCGTTCAATTCAGGGGCAGGGGCATACCTTCGCACCCAACTTCAATATTTCATGTCCGATGTCACTATCATATCAGCAGCGCTGAAAAAGGACCAGTCCAACCGCGATTTTTTCCGATCTACAGAATATATATATTATCTCAATGCCATTGAGGTCTATACTCCTTATGACACAGTGCATAGGGAGATGAATTGGGACTGATCTTTATGGAGAAAATACAGGATATAAAGGGTCTGGGCGGAATGCTGAACGGATTTAGGGATTTGGTGAAAGATGACAAGAAGATAGTTTTCATTGGCTCTCCAGGGTTTTGCACCCCCTTTGCCCTATTTCTGGGCTATCCAGTGCGAGAAAAGGAGCTGGCCTTTCTGCCCAGCCTCAATATGGAAAAGACAAAACGCATCGTAGCCACGGAATATGGAATGGAGCTGGAGAGCGCGACAAGTGCGGAGGCGGATGTAGTTGTGATCCTGGGGGGCATGGCCATGCCCAAGATCGGCGTCAAGCCCGAGGAAATGGCTGAATTCCTCGGCAAAATGAAATACAAAAAGCTCATTGGTGTATGCTTCATGTCCATCTTTGAGAAAGCTGGATGGTGTCAGGCACTGCCCTTCGACTTCGTCATGAACGTGATACTAGAGGGAGAAATATCTCGCTAAAACAGTTACCCTGCAAAGAAAAACATTGCTGCAGGAAAACTTTTTTTTAAAAACAAGGAAATGGGCCCGACGCGATTTGAACGCGTGACCTCACGGTTATCAGCCGTGCGCTCAACCTGGCTAAGCTACGGGCCCGATCCGCACTTTGCACTGCCGACCCCATTAATAACTGTTTCCCTTAGATCGGTCTTGAACCATGAGTCCAAAATTGTGGATGCTGACACTCTTTATTCACCTAAAAGACACCAGCATGTTCTGTTTTGCCTGATTGATCCGGCACAAGGCATGCCGCAGCTCTTCGACAGACTTAAATCAAGGCAAGAATGACTACAATCGTGATACTTATGGACTCTCCCAAGAAAGAAAGCGCAGAAGATTTGAAGGGGCTTTACGACCTGGCTATCCCCCTCAGCATGCCCGTCTCAGTAATCCGCGAGCTGGTGGAGAATTTCGAGCTGGACCTGATTAAGCGGCCAGGCAAGATGGAGATGACGGGAGAAGTGATGGACAGAGAGATCCTGGTGCTGAGGGGAGACCTGGAGACTGTCAAGGCCGCCGAGAAGTACATGTTCGAAGCCCTGGACAAAAAATTGGCGGAATGGAACAGCCACGAAAGAGAAGAGAAATACAAAAAGTACTATGAGGAGCAAGCCAGCGCCAGGATGAAGGAGCTTAAGGAAAATCCGGAAGCTGCTAAAGCCTGGGATCTGACTGCGACCGAATAGCTTTTTCGCAAAATCAGTCGATCATCACCCATTTGTTCTTTCCTTCCCAAAGCTTCAAGGAAAACAGCCTGGCGGCAGTGCCGTCCATATCTTTTTTCAGCCGATCCGAGATCCATTGGGCGATTGTCTCCGCTGTAGGGTTGGGCAAAATATCATTTAAGTAGCCGTGGTCCAGATCCTGCAAGGCTGCAGAAATGATCTTTTTGAGCTGATAGAAATCCATGACGAAGCCGTCCTCTCTCACATCACCCTCTATCACAATCTCCACCTGGTAGGTGTGACCGTGCAAATTGGCGCACTTGCCCTGGTAGCCGGGAAGACTGTGAGCGGCATCAAACTCCGTGACTAATCCGAGCTTCATTCCTGGATGCGCCCCCTGCGTCGATCAATCTCATCTAATTGATCCAGCATCTTTCGCAGAGCTGTTCTTACGGCATCGGAGAAGTTCACGAACTTCTTTCCGTCGCCGACATGGGCCTGGACATCGTCTACGATGTGCTGAGGTATTTCCACTGTGACTTTAGGCATAAACTCCTCTGATATATCTTGCGTCCCTTTTCAGGGGATTCCAGAGGTATGGCCAGGAGAATATCATATTAATAGCTTTTGCGTTCATGCGTTCATGGCATTTTCATGCCATTAGAGGCTTAAAACCCACCAGTTCAGTCTGCGTCTTTTACAGCATCGTCAGGCGCGCCTGCCAGCACCGATAAGGCCTGCGCCTCCATAAAATGCAGCTTAGCAGGAACGATCAGGATATGCAAGGGTCCGCCAAAGTCGTAGCTTTGCAAACGAGGGAGAAGATCCGCTTTTACCATAGCATCATCCGAGCCCGCCCGGGCAATGCCTATGCCTAAAACCCCATCCAGCAGCTTCTCTGCCGCAGCCTCCTGCATTTCCAGGAGGAGCGCTGCGCCTTCGTTTACGGTCATATATCTCTCGCAGGAATCGCTCTGGATATCCAGGAAGAGCATGGTATGCAAATTGCGCTCCAAGTTCTCCTTTAAGACCTGATAGGGAGTCTCAGGAATGATGCGTTTGCCCCGGGAGATGTAAGGAAAGGGAATGGTAGTGGACCTGCCGAAGCGATAGTTTTGCAGGCCGCAAAGACCCGATACGGCGGTGACAATGGAAGAAGAGTGAATCACTCTTGTCCTAATGCCCATCTTGGCAGCCCGAAGTCGCAGGTCCAGATGGGTGGTGGAGACCATGGCATCGCCCCCCACCAGTAAGGCCACGTCCTTATCTAAGGCATCATTTAGCCAGACGGGGTCCACCTCCACCTGCTGGCGAGAGAGAAGGCCTATCTTCCGGCCATAGAATGCCTCAAGCGTCTCTTGAGTTGCGCCCATCAGCCGGGAGGTATAAAACTCAGCATAAACCATGTCGGCTGCGCGAACCGCCTCCAGGCCTTTGACGGAGATATCCCGCTCGTCATAGAGCCCGAGACCGATGAAAATGAGCATAACAAATTTCTCATCTTTTCAGTTTAAAAAAGCTCCCACTTGATCTTACGTCAAGTCTATATCCCATCCCACCGCAATGAAAGAGCATGATTGGCAGGGCAACTCAGGTGGTGGATTGCCGCGAGAGCATGGGCCTGGCCAAGGGTGGCGGACTGGCCCAGAGGGGTACGCTCTCCGAGGCAACAAGGCCGGATGTGATCGCCATAGCCATGTCGCCGGGGCGGCGTCACATTACCAAACCCGTTTGCGAGATGACCTATGGGCTTCGCAGGGAAGGAATCCAGACCAGCGTACTGGTCTTGGAAGCAGGAACCGGAGTTCCGGAGAGCTTTCCCCAGGCTTCGCGAGGCTACGGCCCAACCTTCGGGCTGAACGAAAGGGAACTCGAACAGGTAGCGCGCCATAAGATTGCCGTTCTGCATCTGGGCAATGTGCGCTCTCATGTCATCCATAAGGCCAAGGAGGTTTTGGCGCAGGTAGACATTCCCGTGGTAGTGGTGGCGCAGTGTCCCATGGATATGGAAGATTTTGCCAAAGAAGGCATCAAAACCCGCACCGTCAAGCCAGCCTACCAGAAGACGGAAACTAAAGGCGAGGTAGTGGATATCGTCACCGGCATAACTCGCGGTGCCACCTGCACCAGAGTTAAGCTCAACACACTGGCCAAGGTTTTAAACAAGCATCTGGCAGAGATCAATGCCCGTGAGGCGGAAGCGGCTCAAAAAAAGAAGAAGAAATAACCGATCTTCTGAGACGAAGACGATTAATACTATTTTCTAGAAGGTATGCGTTGATGAAGCTCGTAGTTCTCCTAGGTGACGGCATGGCAGACCTGCCGCTGGCGGCGCTGCAGGGCAAGACGCCCTTGCAGGCAGCCAAAAAGCCCAATATAGACCGGCTAGCCCGACTGGGTCGCAGCGGTCTGGCCCAGACAGTTCCGGAAGGATTTCCGCCGGGAAGCGATGTGGCCAATCTCTCTGTCATGGGCTATGCACCCTCCAAGCACTACACCGGCCGCGCACCCCTGGAGGCTGCAGCCATGGGCGTGGCCCTCGCGCCGGACGACATCGCTTTTCGCTGCAATTTTGTGACTGTTGAGGACGGCATAATGAAAGACTACAGCGCCGGGCACATCACAACCGAGGAGGGCGGTGAGCTGATCGAGGCTGTGCAGCCATTGATGCCGGAAAGAAGGCTTTACGCAGGCGTCAGTTACCGAAATCTTCTCGTCTTGAAAGCCGGAGCGAAAGCGGTCTGCACCCCACCGCACGATATCAGCGATCAGCCGGTGGCAGAGCACCTGCCCAGCGGCCCAGACTCCAAGCAGCTCATAAAGCTGATGGAGGCGGCACGACCCATCCTGGCCCGTCACTCTGTGAATAAAAAACGCATCGCTGCGGGAAAGCACCCGGCTAACGCGATATGGCTGTGGGGACAGGGGCCGGCACCGGTCATGCCCACCTTTGCCGAAAAGTACGGCCTGAAGGGAGCCATGATCTCGGCGGTGGACCTGCTCAAGGGCATCGGCAGATACGCCGGGCTAGAGGTCATAGATGTGGCTGGTGCCACCGGCAACATCGACACCAATTATGAAGGAAAGGTGCAGGCGACCTTAGAGGCTCTGAAAAGCTGCGACTTCGTCTATCTGCACATCGAGGCCCCGGATGAAGCTGGCCACGAGGGCAACATCGAGCTGAAGGTCAGAGCCATTGAGCTGTTCGATGAGAAGGTCGTGGGCCCGGTTGTAGAGGGACTGGAGAAGAGCGGCGAGGACTGGCGCGTTCTTGTCCTGCCCGACCACGCCACGCCCATTTCCATCAAGACGCACAGCCGCGATCCGGTGCCCTTCGCCATCATGGGCACGGGAATTGAGCAGGACGAAGTGGAGCGCTTCGATGAGGATGCAGCAAAGCGGGGTGCATACGGGCTGGTAGAGGCGACGAAGCTAGTTGGGATGATGAGGGGATAATGGGCCAAGATTAACTATTTCAGAATCATTTTCGAAGCCCTTGTGCAATACCTGGTGCGGGGTTCTCATCCCCCGCACGTATACCTATCTCATCAGAATCGGCCGTATATCTTATGTGCTTGCTCAATGGTTGTGATATCCAGGATCTTAACCATCTTTTCGTTTTTATATATTTTGTAAAAAGCAGTGTAGGATCTGGAAATATGTAACCGATAAACGTCTCTATGGCCCTTTCGCTGAATTATTTCTTTGTCACCCTGGCCAGGAAATGGATCGTCTGCAAGTGTTTTACATTTTTCTATGACGATTCTTTGGCTTTTAGCGGGCAATGCTTTGATGAAATCCAACGCTTTCTTGTTAATGATGATGTGAAAGGCTACCACGGGAACTCCACGAACTCACCTTCTTTCTCAATTCTCTCCATATCTCGGAAGAATCTAGCCTTTTTCCTGTCTTCAATCATCTCTTCGAGGAGCTGAGAATAAGTTTGTCCTGCCGTCTTGAGTTCAGATAGCTCAACCCACACGGCTTCAGTCACAGGAATACGTTTCGTAGCAAGCATGGTCAATATTGTAAGGATTGTAAGTAAATAACTCTTTCCCTTCTTCAGCGAAGGCTACGACCCTGCAAAGCCCACATCTTGTTTCAATATTGGAAGGTCTAACGAAATCCCTTTGGGTAACTGCTTATGTGCAAGAATCCCATCACCGCACATTATCATATGCCATTCGTTAACATTAAAAAACCTGATATTTCCCAGCCTTGACGCCAGGGCTGCAGTCTATAGTCGTTAGCGGAGAAAAAAAATCAAATATGAATTACATAATTTCTATGAAAATATAAAGCCGCCGATGGGATTCGAACCCATGAACTGCTGATTACGAATCAGCCGCTTTAACCGGGCTAAGCCACGGCGGCCCACTAAGCGATTCAACCGGAAAGCCACAGACCCATGCGAATTTAAGATTTGCGATCCTCGCACAGGATCTGCTCCGGCCCATTCTTCTGCTTCTCGATCTCCTCGGCGAGCTGGGGCAGGAATATGCCGATATCAGTGACGAGACCGATGGCCTGCGCCGATCCCCGGTCCATGAGCTTGGTCACAGTTGAGGGATTGATATCCACGCAGATGGTCTTGACGAAGGAGGGTAGCAGATTGCCGACAGCTATGGAGTGCAGCATGGTGCTCAGCATGATGGTCATGTCCACACCACGCAAAGCTTCGTCCATAGCTACCTTGGCCTTCACCGTATCCGTTATGACCTCGGGCAGCGGCCCGTCGTCACGAATGGAACCAGCCAGAATGTAGGTGATGCCCTTCTTCTCCGCCTCATAAATGATGCCGCCCTTCAGCTTCCCTTCCGCTATGGCATTCTTGATGGAGCCGCTGGCCATGATCTCGCTGATGGCGTAGAGGTGATTTCGATGACCTCCGGACATGGCATTTCCCGAGCAGTTCATGCCCAGGCTGGTGCCGAAAAGCTGCCGCTCGATGTCGTGCACAGCCACGGCGTTTCCGGCTAAAAGCACATCCACATAGCCTTCTCGAATCAGCCGCGCCAAAGATGGCGCTGCGCCGGTGTGAACCACGGCCGGCCCGCAGACTACGGCAATCTTTCCGCCTGCTTTTTTGGTGCGCACGATCTCGCCAGCTAGCTGGTGCACCAGCTCTCCGCTGGGCCGCTCTGAGCTGACCTCATTGGACATGAAGCCGAAGAAGGTCTTCTCGCGGGGGCGCTCCGGCGGAACGACCTTGACACCAGAGGTGCCAATGACCACACGATCGCCTTTCTTGATATGGCCGATGGGCGTGCAAATGGCCCGACCGTCTTCCAGAATGATGAGACAGTCCATATGGTTGTGCTCCACCTGCACCCAGGTGCCCTGATAGCGCAAATAGGTGGGATGATTGGTGGTAGAGTAAAAACCCCTGGGAACTACCATATCGCCGGGAGCTATGCCGGTCTTAACGTCCTCCACATCCACCTGCCGCGCCCCCAGGGCATGCAGCTCCAGGAGGATTCTGTCCAAATGAGTCGAATCTTCGCCGGTGACTGTGATCTGCACGTAGCTGCTGTCGTTCTTCTTCTGGCCTATCTGAAAATTCTTGATCTCGAACTCGCCGCCCATATCCATGATCTTGTCCAGGACGCGGGTCAATATCTGCGAGTCGATGAGATGGCCCTGCATCTCAATATCTGCAATCTCACTCATAAGCTCGACCTTCACCACATTTCTCCATCCAAGAGCGCCTGGGTTTTATCATTTGTGCTCATGATCAGCTTGGTTATTCTGATCAGATAGCCGTCATCCTCAGGCAGCGGCGGCCCGAATAAAGCCCGAATTCCGCTTCTTCTCAGATGATACTCAAACTCCCTGGCCGCTTGCAGGCTTTTCACACTGATCTGCACCTCCTGCACGATATTCTCGCCCCGCTGCTTTCTCTCGATGGTATCGATTAGCGGCAGGAGAATGCCCTCCCCCAAAGACAGAGCCCGCGCTCTCCTTTCCTCCTCCGATTCATTCCACTCAACGGACTGAAAGCCCTCTCTAACGGCTCGGGAGACAAAGAAGTCAAGAGCATAGTCGTTATAATAGCGAAAGGCCACGGCCAGGTCGCTGCAATTGGTCTGGGAGCTGGTGTACTTTAGAGGGGCCAGCTTATTTTCCGGGTCTTTCATTACCACGCCCTCTCGCCCCTGCCTGCCAAGCTTGATCACAATCTGCTTGATCCTTTCCGCGGCGCTCTCCTTATGAAACTCGCCAAAAAAGGCCGTGGCTTTCAGGCCGAACTTCTCTGCCATCTCATGCGTCTTGTGCACGCCCAGTGTGCTCTTGCCGTTCTTTTCGGCTATATCGAAGAGATAGAAGTCAATGCTGTCCGTAGGATAAATGTCCTTAGCTACATAGGGATTTTCCGGTCCCACCATCTCACCGCACAAAACCAGGTGAGGATGCTTTTCGAATATGTCTTCCGGAACCAGTCTACGTGCTACGTCCGTGGAATAGGGACAGATGAATCCGCCTCTGGTGAGGGCCACAATCTCTCCGTTTAGGGACAGGACGCGCACATTATGGCCGTTCATCTTTTCCTCCACAGCCACAAGCTCTGAAAAATGTCTCTTTATCGCTGCGGCAAGCATGAGGGAACGGCGGATCTTGGGATAGCCAAAAACGATCTCGCCATTTTCAAAAACAACCGTCCCGGCCTCGATCCCCGAGGTCTCTTTTTCAAACCTCAGGAGTCGCGGCTCGGGCCAGGCAGATTCTCTGATTACAGTTTCTTGCAGGCCTTGCAGCCTGCTCTCCGTTATTCCCAGTCTCTGCGCAACTCTTGCCAGATTCATCCGGTCCTCACCAGATAATCCAATATGGACCGCCTGGTGATCATGCCCACTACCTCTTCCTTGCGACTCAGAACAGGCAGGCCACCTCGATTCTCGGTGAGAATGACCTTCTTGACCTCATCCAGAGGAGTATCGACATAGACGTACTTCACATCGTGAGTCATCACATCGGAGACCAGGATGTTGTAGATGCGAGCGTATTGCTTGCTGGCAGTGTCGTTGAGATCCCTGAAGGCACGCAGGGACGTTGCCACGTCCACTTCCGAAATTATGCCCACCAACCGACCGGCCTCCACAACAGGAAGCCTTCCTACGTCTCGATCCAGCATCATGCGCCGGGCGTGAACCAGCCTATCATTGGGGTTGGCGGTTAGGGGAAATCTCATGGCGTCGGATGCCATGCCGCTTACTTTTACGGCAGCCAGTATTTCTCTGGGCCGAACCCATCCCAAGACCTTCTCGCCATCCATAGCCACCAGAATGCTGGTCTTCTGCAAGAGGATCATGGCATCTTGCACATCCATATCGGGAAGAACCTTGATTATGGAGTCCATGGTAGCAGACGCCACATGCAGAGAGGAGGCAGGCATTCCCAGGGATTTTCTGGTGCCCAGAACGCGAGCAATCTGTCTCGTAGTGATTATGCCGCCCATCTTGTTTTTGTTGGTTACCAGGAGCCTGCGCAGATCATTTTTCTCCATCAGATCCAAGGCATGGCCCAGCCTCTCAGATTTGTCGATGGTAACGGGCTGTGTCATGATGTCCTTTACCTGCATTATTTCCATCTCCCAATCTCTGTGATGATCTCATCGGCTGAGAAGTAGCCCACCACTTCATTCTTGTCCATAACCGGCATGCCAATGATGTTCTTCTCCACCAGGGTCTGGCTCGCCTGCACGGCCTTTATCTCCGAGCCGATAGTAAAAATGGGCGAGGTCATGATATCCTCCGCCACAAAAGCCATCTGTTTTATACTACGATATTGCTTTCTGCCGGCGGTGCTCTCTTTCCGAGTCATCTTGATATTCTTGGTCTCCATTTCGTCTTTCGGCCCCATGATCTCTGAGAAGGTAAGACCGGAACGGGTTACAATGCCCACGGGAGTCATATTGTCCTCGTAGACCAGGGCGCGGCTCTGGCCTTGCACATTCATCTCTTCCAGGACGTGGCTGATGGTGTGGTGACGGTGCACACTGAGAACATTCTTGCTCATCAGGTCACCTACGGTCGCTTTAAGATCCTGTTCGGAGAAATACTTCATCATGTCCCGGGATGTGATCATGCCCACGATCTCGCCATCGCGTTCTACCGGCAAGCCGGAAATGCCGTTTTCTATGAGAAGCTCTGCAGCCTGAGACATGGTAGCCTCGGGGAATATGTTGATGGGCTTCTCAGTCATTACCACCTGAATGGGGACCTTGTCTATGGGATGTCTGCGCCACTCCGGAGCCGCCTGGTTGAGCCGGTTGGTAATATCATACTTGGTAACGATGCCCACCAGCTTGCCACCGTCCATTACCGGCAATCTGCCAATGCCATACTTGAACATCAGATTCCTGGCTCGTTGAATGGGCTCGTTTCGCTCAATGACGTATATGGGAGCGCTCATGTAATCTTTAACTTTCTTTATTATCATTGTAGAATTCCTCTGTTCTCGACTAACGCCCTCACGTAGTCTCTCTCCGTCAGAATACCGGCTAAAGATCCCTTGTCCATAACGGGTAGAGATCCAATTTCATTGTCCATCATCTTCCTGGACGCCTGCCCCAGGTCAGCTTTCTTCTCCGTAGCAAGCAAGCTCCTCTTGATTAGGATCTTGATGGGCTGATTCATTACCTCTCCAATGTCGCCAGTAACCACCCTTTCAAAGGCATCCCCACTGCCGAGATATTTCATGATATCCGAGGCTGTGACCATGCCCATGAGAACACCGTCCTGCACTACCGGCATGCGACGAAAGCCCTTCTGGATGATCATCCTGGTCATCTTCTCAATAGTGGTCTGCACCGGTGCCGTCACTACATTGGGGCTCATGTAGGCTTCCACGGCAAGGCCGGTATCCAGGCCTCTGCAAAAGCGTACAAAGTCCTCTTCGGTAATTATGGCCTTAATGCGAGTATCCTCGTCAACGATGGGCAGACCGCCCACGTTCTTCTCGTACATCAGCGTCAAAACGTCATTTAAAGAGGCCTTGTCACTGGCATAGCTGAGGTTGGTACTCATGATCTCTGTGATATCGGCATTTATGGCGGAGAAGATGTTTCCGCCGTACTTTTCTCGCAAGAGGTTGTGCCGCAGTCCCCCGCCCAGGAAGTCCACCACGTCCACAGAGGTCACAAAGCCAATCAGCCTCTTTGTGCCAGGATCTGCGATGGGGAGCCGGGAGAAGCCATAAAAGATCATGGTCTTTATGGCGCTCATGATAGTGGTAGTAGGCGGAACGGTGACAACGTCCGGCGAAGCTACACCCACCACATCGCTTGTCCGCTTGGCGTGCCGGGAGTCGAATTGTAAAGGTCCTCTATCTCCCGAACCAGGAGCTACAGGCATGCGATCGTTCTTTTGCTGAATCCTTGTTACATCCTTTCCCGTTGTTGGCCCTTTGCTCATCTTCACTCACCAAGGTAGCTTTTGATCAGATCGTTTCTATCCACAATTCCCACGAGCTTTCCGTCGTCCACCACGGTCATCCTGCCCACGTCATACTTGAGCATCAGCTCGATGGCGGTGCACACGCTATCTTCCGGCTTTACGCTATACAATGGCGAACTCATGAATTTCTCTACAGGCATCTGCATCGAGTCCGGCGGCCTTCTCTCACTCTCCTTGCCGATCCTGGCTGTGCCTTTCAGCATATCAAATCTGGTAATCATTCCTATGAGCTTGCCGTCCCTGACCACCGGAAGGCCTGTGAAATCCTTCTCGACCATAAGATCCCAGATCCGGGTTACGGAATCATCAGGGCGAGTGGTTACAACTTTGGTAGTCATAACCTCGGATACCTGGCTTTTTGGCGCATTATCCAAATCAATGTTCTTAAACACGTCCAAAAGGCTAACAACGCCCTTTAGCACGAGTTTCTCCTCAGACTCGACTACAGGAAGCAAAGTTCTCTTTTCCTTGAGCATGAGCCTGGCGGCATCAAGAACATCCATCTGCCCCGTCACAATAGGAACCTGCACCACATAGCCCGATACAGTCACATTGGACTTGGTTGAGGTCACACGCAGCATATCCTGGTTGGTTACGATTCCCATGACAATGCCTTTGCTGTTTACTACCGGCAATCCGCGCACATGGTTGTCTCGGATAATCTGACGCGCTTTAGTCAGAAAAGTGGAATCCTCAACGTATAGAGGATCTCTGGACAAAATATCTTCTACAAGCATCATTATTCCCCTGCTGTCCAGCAATTATGATATTCTACCTACTTCCGTCCCTGCAACTCCAGCAGAGCAGCTCCCCATTCACGTCCTCCAAGGTATCTGAGAGCTGGCCGCAAACCTCACAGATTCCACGCACCACCCCCTGGGGTTGGTCGAAATGAACGCTCTCTCGGTGCATCTCCAATAAATCGCTTAAAATCTCATTCAAACCGAGGGATGACCCAGAGACAAGATCGGTATCTGTAATTATGCCCACTAGCTTCCCCTTTGATATCACAGGCAGCCGCTTTACTCCAGAGCGAAGCATAAGAACTGCAGCGTCGCGTAGGCTGGCATCAGGTTCAATGGAAACTACGGGAGAACTCATGATCTCTGCCGCCTTCAAACTTCTGGGATCAATTCCCTGGGCTATGACCTTCTTTACCAGATCCCTTTCCGTCAGAATGCCAGTGGGCTTGTCGCGGGATACTATTATCAGACTGCCCACATTGGCCGAGCCCATCTTTTTGGCAGCGCTTAAAATGTCCAAGCTGGCTTCTGCTGTAATCACCGGCCGGGTCATGATATCTCGCACTGGAATCTCTGTCTCCATTGGCCAATCTTCTCCCTGATAACTCTATATCATTATCAGAGTGCTAATGATATAAAAGGCTACTGCGGTCCAATAACAATTAATATGATTAATACTATTTTTCTCTTTTATTCCCGTATATGCCCAAGAATATGCCCTATTTCCGCCAGGATGAGATCCAGACCCAGTCGCGCCGCGCCCGGCGAGCCGGGCAGACAAAAGACGGGCCTGCCGTGATAAACTCCCGCCGCAGCCCGGGTGAGCATGGCGCGAGTGCCTACCTCATCCAGGCTTTTATGGCGGAAGATCTCACCAAATCCGGGAAGCGTCTTTTCAAAAAGCGGCTCAATGGCTTCCAGGGTTAAGTCCTGATGAGTAAGCCCGGTGCCTCCGCAGATGACAATGGCATCAGCATCACTTTTTTCCACTGCCTCACGCAGCACAAAGCCGTCCGGCAAAAGAGAGTAGCGGGCGGTATGTCCTGCCGCTTTGATTTTTTCCAAGATCACCTTACCGGATAGATCCTCCGCATTGTCAGGGCTTCTCACGGGCCCAAACTTTTGAAAGCGGGATGTGCTCGCGACCACTACATCTATGATCATGCTATTTCCTTTATGAGATTAGGATAAAATTTTTCCCCGTGAAATTGAGATATAATACCCAACAGTTGGTTAGAAGGAAGATCTATGTCGCTTTTAGCAATTGATGTGGGGGCAGGCACCCAGGACATTCTGCTCTATTCGGAGGACGTATCCCTGGAAGGCTCGACCAAGATGGTTTTGCCCAGCCAAACCGTGCTGGTGGGAAACAGGATAAACCAGGCCAGGCTGGCGGGCAGGGATGTATTCCTGCGCGGGCCGACCATGGGGGGCGGAGCCTCTACTGCAGCAATAAGATGGCATCTGGCCGCGGGACTCCAGGTTTATGCTACGGCATCGGCAGCAGCAACCATAAATGACAATCTTGAGCGCGTGGCGGCCTTAGGTGTCTCGATTCAAGAGGAGGCCCCAGGCCAAGCCGAGGTTATCGAGACGGGAGACATAGATGTTGCCGCGCTTCGCCGTGCCTTGCAGATCTTCGATATCGCACTACCCAGAGATCTGGCGGTAGCCGTGCAGGATCATGGCTACTCTCCCGACCGCTCAAACCGCCTGGTTCGATTTGAGCATCTGGCTGTAGCCATCCGCTCCGGCGGGAGCCTGGAGGCTTTCGCCTACAAAGAGCCCCCCAAGGCCATGACCAGGATGCTGGCCGTTCGAGATTCCCTGGCAAAAGCAGGAATCGAGCCGCTTCTCATGGACACCGGCCCAGCAGCGATCTTTGGTGCCGCCCTGGATGTGCCGGATGACAGGCCCGCGCTCATAATCAATTTCGGTAACGGCCATACTGTGGCCGCCCTGCTGGCCGAGGATCGGATCACAGGCATCTTTGAGCACCATACCTCAGAGCTTTCCCCGGAAAAGTTGAGAGAGTATGCGAGGAAGCTGTGCAACGGAACATTGAAGAATAGCGAGGTCTTCGAGGACGGAGGCCATGGGGCCTATATCGAAAGTGTTCCCGGCAAGGTGGCGACCACTCTTGTTACCGGCCCCCGCCGACAGATGTTTCTCTCCAGCGGAGCCTTGAAGGGCGCGGTGGCTGCATCTCCTGGCGGGGATATGATGATAACGGGCTGCATCGGCCTGGTTACGGCCTGGAAACGAAAAGAGGATTTATGGAGATAGGCAGAGGCGCAGAAGCAGTAATTACTCTGGAGAATGGAATAGTCAAGAAGCGACGGCTTGCCAAAAGCTACCGGCAGCCGGTGCTCGATGAGCGGATTCGACAGGAGAGAACCCTGCGAGAGGCCAAGATAACATCTGACGCCCGCAAACATGGAGTTCTCACGCCCATCATCTGCGATGTATCTCGCTTTGAGCTGAAGATGGAGAATGTAGTGGGCGAGAAGCTCAAGGATATCATTAACCAGGAGATCTCTGAGATGGTGGGAGAGACGGTGGGAAGACTCCACCGGGGCGGAATTGTGCATGGGGACCTGACCACCTCCAACATGATACTCTCACGCGGCAAGATCTGTCTCATCGATTTTGGCTTATCATTTTACGAAAAGACTGTGGAAGCGCAGGGAGTGGATGTGCATGTATATTTTCAGACCCTGGAGAGCACGCACGACCAGCCCGAGGAGCTGATTGAGGGCTTTGTAGCCGGATACACCCGGACTTACCCTCAGGCAGAAGCGGTCTTGCAAAGGGTCAAAGAGATAAAGGCACGGGGCAGATACCTTTGAATCCATTAAATTGCCTTTCCCAGCATAGTCATGCCCAGCACAGTCATCAGCAACTTTATGTATGATATGATCGTTAGGTTTAATTTAATTCCAAGGTGATAAACCAATGGCGCAAGAGGATATCGTGTTCGTCGGCAATAAGCCTGTGATGAACTACGTGCTGGCAGTGGTTACACAGTTCAACAGCGGCGCAGAGGATGTCAGGATCATGGCCAGGGGGCGCGCGATCTCCAGGGCTGTGGATGTAGCGGAGGTTTCAAGGTCCCGCTTTCTGCCAAATGTCACCGTAAAGGGCATATCCATCTCTACGGAGATCCTCAACACCGACCGGGGAGATACCAATGTCTCTGCAATTGAGATCACAATTGGCAAGTGAGTTCTTGATTTGACAACCTCTCTAGGCATCGTATCCTCGGGCAGGGGAGAGAATTTACGCTATATTCTGCAGGAAGAGCAGAGCGGTAGGCTGCCTGCCCAGGTGAAGATCGTTCTCACCGATCAGCCGGATGCAGGAGCACTCAAGATCGCAAAAGAGTTTTGCGTTCCCGGCCATTTTATCGATCCCTCCAACCTGCGCCGAGAGGAGTATGATGAAAAGCTTATCGCTCATCTGGAGGCAGCTGGCGTGGAACTGGTGATTCTCACCGGCTACATGAGGATTTTATCACCCCTATTCGTCCGCCATTACAAGGGCAGGATCCTGAATATTCATCCCGCTCTTCTGCCCTCATTTCGGGGCATGGATGCCTTCTCCCAGGCTCTGGCATACGGAGTAAAATGGACGGGAACGACCATTCATATTGTGGATGAGGATGTGGACCATGGCCCCATTGTCTACCAGAGACCGGTGCCCGTTTTGGAGAACGATACCCATGATAGCCTCAAGGCCAGGATTCAGAGGGCAGAGTACAAAGCCTACCCCAAGGCGATAAAGATGTTTATAGAGGGAAAGCCTAAGGTTCTGGGAAGAAAACTCGTCTGGCAAAGAGAGGAGAAATAGCATGGAAAATTTATGGGCTCCCTGGAGAATCGATTACATCTTGAGCAAAAAGCCCCCAGGCTGCATATTTTGCGACAAGCCCGCCGAGAAGAAGGACGAAGACAACTATATTCTTCACCGCGGCAAGTATCACTTCATCATCTTGAATGCGTTTCCCTACAATAACGGCCATATGATGGTCGTTCCCTACCGGCACACGGCCAAGCTCTCCGGTTGGGCGGCAGATGAGCAGCAGGAGATGATGCAGCTTGCCGATTTATGCGTAGAGCTGCTGAGGAAGACCATGCACCCGGACGGCTTTAATCTGGGCATAAATATGGGCCTGGTGGGTGGAGCGGGCGTTGCCGACCACGTTCACCTGCACATTGTGCCCCGCTGGAATGGCGACACCAATTTCATGCCCGTGCTCTCCGACAATCGGGTGATATCTGAGGCCCTGCAAGTGACCTACAAGAAGTTGAAAGATGCACTCGATGGTCTGAAGAAAGAGTGAGTGCTTCACCACATTATTTTATAGGCTGAGCAAGGATCACATTCATTGAAATGCTATTCTTTTAAGAAGATATTAATATTAAGGCGTTCCATATTTTAAGCAAATTCCCATGAGCTAAAGATCGGCCAGAAGCTTGGGAGAAGGAGTGGTCGTCAACAGAATCGCGCTTCATTCACGGAATCATTCACGGAAGTAGCCCTTGCATGCAGATTTGCGTCTGCAACTAAACCTTTTTAAGCCCATCTCAGCATTTACCTAGTCCATGTTCTATTTGGGAGAGTACGAGGAAGAGACGGCCAAAGAGATCAAGAGCTATCTGGACAAGGCCGGTCTCAAGGTGGAGTCAAAGCCCTGCCTGGTGATGGAGGAGGATGCAACTTACACCCTCAAGGACAGGCTTAGCGGCATCAAAGAGCTAATAAAAGACACCAGCCAGATCGAGCGCTATTTGTCGGCTCTAAGGAGCGTTTTGCCCCAGGCCACGCCCGAGAATTTCGAGGACCTCTTCCTAAAGGAGCTGGACCCACTCATGATGGAGAAGAGAGACCGGATCCTGGCGCTGTCTGAAAATCCGGAAAGCCTCTCCCCGGAAGAGATGGAGTCTCTGAAATTCGGCTCCGAAGAGTGGAAGGACAATGCTCTGAGCACTTCCAGAGCCCGGATCTTTGCCAACATGGTCTTATTCGCAAACGATGTAAAAATCGGCGAGCCATTCGAAAATAAGCTGGACGATCCGGTTCTAGAGATAATGGTCGAGCCGGAGGACTACGATCCCAGGCCGAAGCAGTTGAAATGCGATATTGATTTTTATCTGGAAAAGGCAATAACCATCTTCGTCGATGAGTTCACCACCCCCCTTGCCAGCGAGATTGATGACGAGTTCTGGGATGCTTATCCCTCAGAAGCCCAGCGCCTCAAGGCCATGGGATTGCTGATCGAAAAGCTGGCCACATCACCCTCTTCCCGCAAGATGGATTTTGCGCAGTTTACCGAAGAATGCACCCTGCATTTAGAGGATGAGGAGAGAACCCTGAACGTTTATGGAGATGATGCCGCAGAGGAGCTGGCCAGGGTACTGGAGAAGAGCGGAGTATTGAAGAGGAAAGGAGAGAAGATCAAGTGGAGGAAAAAGGATTGATCGGGCCTGCCTTTCATTTGCCCCGTCTGCCTATTTTCATCTTTTTTGGAGGGAGAATTTATCATTGATCCTCATGCTGTTTATGAGCCACTTATAACCAGTTTATAAGCCGTTTATAAATCTTAAATACTCATGTTTATATACCCCCAGTTTATAAGGGATAATCTGGAGATACTTGAGTATGGAGTCCACAATTAATATTGAGAACGTGGTGGCATCTACCAAGCTGGCAGAAGAGTTCGACCTGCACAAGATCGAGGCGGAGCTGGAGGGCGCAGAGTATAATAAAGAGAAGTTTCCCGGCCTTGTATACAGAGTTAAAGCCCCCAGAGCTGCTTTTCTAATATTCACTTCCGGCAAGGTGGTATGCACGGGAGCCAAGAACGTCGAGGACGTTCGTACAGTCATAACCAATATGGCCAAGACACTCAAGTCCATAGGTTTCGAGAAAATCGACCTGGAACCTGAGATCCACGTTCAGAATATTGTGGCCTCCGCAGATCTGAAGACTGACTTGAACTTAAACGCCATTGCCCTCGGCCTGGGCCTGGAGAACATCGAGTACGAACCGGAGCAGTTTCCCGGGCTGGTCTACAGGATCAAGGTACCCAAAGTAGTAGTGCTCATCTTCAGCTCCGGCAAACTGGTGGTGACGGGCGGCAAGAGCCCAGCGGAGTGCGAGGAAGGCGTGCACATCGTCCGGATGCAGCTTGAGAATATGGGGCTACTCTAGATCATTTTTTTATAATATAAATTAAAATCACGTTGGGGTGGAGGCAGTCTTGGCTGGCGGCGTGTTTTTGATCCAGGCGGATGGACAGCTAGTAGAGATGTCTGAGGAGAGCTACGGACCAGAAGCCGATTTCCAGGAACTGCTTGCTAAATACCCGAACCTTCTAGCAGGGAATCAAATTAACGACGCAAAACCTAGACGGTGGCTTTTAATCTCTAGAGAGGCATCACTGCCCTCAGAAGAAAATGGTAGCGATCGCTGGTCGGTTGATCACCTGTTTTTAGACCAGGATGCCATTCCCACCTTAGTAGAGGTTAAGCGAAGCAGCGATACGCGTATCCGGCGCAAAGTTGTAGGGCAGATGCTCGATTATGCCGCCAACGCCATCGTCTACTGGCCAGTAGAAGAGATCCGAGCTAAGTTTGATGCGACATGTCGGGCAAAAGGTCTCAATTCGGAGGATGCACTGGAAGCCTTTTTGGATCCTTCGGAAGATTCCGAAGCCTTCTGGCAGAAGGCAAAGACCAACCTACAAGCAGGGAAAATACGCATGCTCTTTGTTGCAGATGAGATACCCAAAGAGCTGCGGCGCATAGTTGAATTTCTTAACGAACAAATGACTCCAGCCGAAGTTCTGGCCGTTGAGATCAAGCAATTTTCAGGTCAGGACTTTAAGTCTCTCGTTTCAAGAGTTTATGGTCAGACAGAGGAAGCTAGAACCAAGAAAAACATCAGTGCTACTTCAGAGAGGCAATGGAATGAGGAATCTTTCTTCAAGGAACTTAAAACACGAAGAGGCATTGAAGAAGCAGAGATAGCAAAGAAGGTCTTGCAATGGTCTTTAAATAAATTGCCCAGATTCTGGTGGGGAAAAGGCAAAAATGACGGATCATTTTATCCGATGTTGGATCATAACGATGAAACTTATTATCCTATAGCAATTTGGACTTATGGAAAGATTGAAATCCAATTTCAATGGTTAATGAGCAGGTCTGCTTTTAGCGACGAAACGAAGCGCCGAGAACTTTTAAACCGATTTAACCAAATTCCAGGGGTAAATATCCCTGAAAATGCTATAACAAGACGCCCTAACATTTTTCTATCTACGTTTAAAGATGCTTCTTCACTTAGACAGCTACTCGAAACTCTCGATTGGGTAGTTCAAGAGATAGAATCCTCTTAAGCAATTCAATCGAGCCGGAATGCAGGCTTACTATGCGCAGACCTCACAAAAGGAAATATATAAATCATTAACAAAAAAATATTTAAAGTCAGAACGCTAATTAAGCTTCACTAAA
>Ga0307379_10001581_pt1 | contig 35784 bp, 20 predicted proteins | sample UN2MG_FD_202237 | JGI IMG/M metagenome (GOLD analysis project Ga0307379, IMG submission 202237) | Soil microbial communities from Risofladan, Vaasa, Finland - UN-2 | ecosystem: Environmental > Terrestrial > Soil > Coastal area > Acid sulfate soil | place: Finland: Risofladan, Vaasa | collected...
GCGGCCCTTCGAGGAGGAACAGCCCTTCGGTCTCGCGGTGGCGTCGGAGGTGCAGCTTCCGCGCCAGCTTCACCCGCGGGTTCGCATCGCTCGTCAACACGCGGCGCTTCATCGCTGCTCCAAACCCGTCCGGGGCGCTCCACCACTGGAGCTCATTTTCTACCCCAACGCCGCCGGGAATGCAACCTGGTCCCCGAGTTTCGGGTGCGAGCCGGAAGAGCAGGTGCTTCCGCCTTGCCGCCTCCACCGAGCTCGTCTCGGCCAACTTCGCCCGCCGTAGCGGGGCTTCGTCGCCCTCGCGGAGGAGGGTGGAGCGATGATTGGCAACTGCCGCAGCAGCCGCCCTTCCTCCCCCCGCCGCCCCACATTCACAGAATGCCAACCGCCTCTCTCGGGGGTTGGCATTCTGTGAAACCCCCGCCGGACGCGTCCGGATGGCCGATTCGCTCACAATGCCAACCGCGCCGGGGCGGGGGGCTTGGCATTCTGAGAAGCCCTTCAAGGGCTTGCAGGAAAACGACTCCAGGAGTCGTTTCTCCCACGTGTCGGGACGCATCGTGGCATGGCATCCTTGACGCCGCTCTGGCGAGCCGATATGATACGAGGGCGGACGCGGGCGCTCAAGCCCTGCCTGCCCATTCCGCGGAGCGGGCCTTGCAGGAGCCTCAAGCATGGACTCCCTGATCATCGAAGGCGTGCGCTGCTTCTCCGAGCGCCAGACCGTGCGCCTGCGGCCCATCACCCTGCTGACGGGCGAGAACAGCACGGGGAAGAGTACTGTCCTGGCCTTGGCGCGGATCGCGTGGCATTTGTGGCAGGGGAACACGGTGCCCGACTTCAATGAGGAGCCCTTCATTTTGGGCGCGTATGATGACCTCGCAACATGCCGTGGCAGAGGAAACGGGCGAGTGGCGTCATTTGCCGTCGGCGCGGAGTTCCGCCTTCCCTCAACCGCGCAGCGTGTTCGCGTCAGCGGCCAGTTCGTCAAGAAGGACGCGCAGCCCACCCTCAGCGAGTGGCTCCTTGAGACAACTGATACTGATCTCAACATGGCGGTCCACTTCGAAAAAGAAGGAACCCGCCTCGAATGGCACCACGGATCAGGGTCTGGTAGTCTGACCCTCGCGCCTACGCAGTTCGCGGTGCCGCCGACGCGCGTGTGGGGGATCTTCGCATCCTTGCCTTTTGAGTCCGCGCGGGACGTTGCGGGTGTGACCATGACCGAGGGAGCGCGTCCGGGTCACAAGGTTCTCGCGTACCTGGGACGGCTCGCGTCGGGCAGCGCGTGCGACTATGAGCACCGACCATATGCGTTCGCTCCTATCCGTACCAGACCACTGAGGACCTATGATCCCTTACGTGCAGAGCCGGAGCCAGAGGGGCGGCATGTCCCTATGATCCTGGCCACACTATCGCTCTCGGCTCCGGAGAGATGGGCGCGCCTGCGGGAGGCGCTCGGCGCTTTTGGGAGACAGGCGGGTTTGTGGCGGGATGTTGAAGTCCGTCACCTGGGAGGTGCTGCGGGCCCGTTCCAAATAAGAGTGAAGATCTCCGGCCCCTATTTTAACCTGACGGATGTCGGCTACGGCGTTAGCCAGGCCCTGCCGATTGTGGTTGACACGTTACGCGGCGATCCGGGGACGACATACTTGCTGCAAGAGCCGGAGGTCCACCTGCACCCCAGCGCCCAAGCTCAACTCGGCTCGCTGTTTGCCTCTTTGGCAAAGGAAGACGACAAGCGGTTCCTCATCGAGACCCACAGCGACCACTTGGTGGACCGCATCCGCATGGAGGTGAGGAAGGGGGGACTTCTGAAGCCCGAGGATGTGTCGCTTCTCTACTTTGAGCGCAAGAATGGTGGTGTGCGGATCCATCAACTGGAGTTGGATGAGCTTGGGAACATTCTCAAGCCGCCGAGGGGTTACAGGCAGTTCTTCCTCGATGAGATGAGAGCCTTGCTGGGGGGGTAGACTGCGTGTGTGTCATTATTGACGCCGATGTGGCGGCCCTGGTCTTCCGCGATGCGCCTGATCCGGGTTTCGTCCCTGTGCTTGACTGGCTATCCAAGCCGCTGAGGGATGGTAGGCTTGTCTACGGCGGCCGCCTCACCAAACAGCTTTTCCGAGTTGCTCGCGCACAACTGGCTATTCTTGAGTTGGATCGCGCAGGCCGGGCGACGCGCTTCCCAGACTCGGAGGTGGAAGCGGAACGGCGGCGGGTCAAGGGCTTCAGGCTATGCAAGTCCAACGATGAGCACATCATCGCCCTTGCCATCGTGAGCGGCGCGCGGACGCTGTGCTCGCGGGACACCGACCTGCACGAGGACTTCAAGAATCGCGCGTTGATTGACAAACCCAGGGGCCGAGTCTACCGGGATGCCTCCCACGCCGGCCTCCTGACCCACACGGCCTCGTGCCGTCGCCAGCAGAGGAAACTCGCGTCGGGGTCCTTCTGATCCGTCGCAGTCGGCGCCGCCGACCTGTCTACTTCGCCACATAATAGAGGAATGGCCTGCGGAACATGCCGCCGAAGTGGTGGGGGCAGTGGAGGCGCAACGCCAACGTATTCGCCCCAGGCCGGAGCTTGCCGGCGAGGTCAACGTCCCACTCGAAGCGGTAGTCGTTGTACCACCAGATGGGGTTGACCTTGCGGTGGGCGACTTCGACGCCGTTGACGTAGAGCCAGCATTCGTTGAAGAGGCCTGGGAAGCGGGTGTGGACGGGGGCCTTCGCCTGGTCGGCGGCCAGCTCGACGTCGGTGCGGTACCAGGCGTGGCCGGTGAAGCTCTGGCGGTCGGGATGGCGGATGCCCTGGGCCTGCATGTAGAGGTCGGTGCGGAGCATCTCCCACTGGTCGGGGTAGTCCTTGCGGCTGTCGAGGGTGAGAGCGGCGGAGCGGGCCTTCCAGTCGGCGAGGTCCACGGGTGCGGTCGCATACTTGCGTTCGAGGCCGACATTCGTGGGGTCGCGGCGGAAGGCCCATTCGAGGGGCAGCTTCGCCAGAAGGGTGCCCTTCGTGCCGTCGGTGAAGGCGAGGAGTTCCTTGTACTGGCGGACTTCGCCGGGCCACCAGGGATAGCCGTCGCCCTCGAGCTTCGTGGTGGTGAAGATGCCGCCGAGGTCGGCCATGGCCTGGCGAGCGGCGAGGCCGCGGTCGCCGGCTGCGGCGGCGGCCTTGTAGTCGGCCTCAGTGGCCGCGGCGTGGGCCATGGCCACGTAGGCGTCGAGGATGTTGAAGCTGAGGCGCGTGAAGCGCATTCGCTGGAGGTAGAGCTTCTCGTTGCGGCTGGCGTCGGCCTTCGCGGCGAGAGGCTTCGCCAGGCGTTCGGCCTCTTCGAGTTTGCTCCTGAGGGTCGCGACCCGCTCGGGGGTGTAGATGGCGGGGATGACGAAGTATTCGTGCTCCGTGACGATCGTCTCGTCCCAGGCCTTGAGGATGGCGCCCCAGTAGTCGGCCATGGGCTTGGCCATGGGGCCGTAGAAGGCGGGGTAGAACTCGGCGAGGAGGGCGTCGGGGTCCTCGTCGGGGTCCCAGAGGAGGCGGGCGCGGAGATAGAGGTTGGTGAAGATGGTGGCGATGGCGTTGCGGCTTTCGGTATCCACGCCGAGGATGCCGGCGTCGCGGTAGTGGCGGATGTCGCTCTGGATGGCGCGGGGCACGAGGGGGTTGGGGATGTCGCGCCAGACGAGCATGCCCTGGTCGTAGTCGTAGATGGCCAGCCGCTTCTGCATCACCTTGGCCCAGCCGGTGAGCATCGCCTTGTACTCCTGGCGGGGCGGCGATTGCGGGTCGTCCATGCCGTGGATGGGGTCGATGTCAATGGGGGCGAGGTAGGCCACGAGGGGCTTCTCGGCCACGACCTTGCGCACGGGGGGGAGTGTCATGTTGCTGTAGGCCAGGAAGCCGATCTTCGACGTGCTATCGGGGTGCTTCGCGAGGAGCGTGCGGGCGACGTTGTTGTAGAGCTCCATGAACGCGTCGGTGACCGCGGGCTTCATGAAATACTTGTCCCACTGAAGGGCCATCAGCTCCTTGTCCCGGGGCGAGTCGGACTGGTAGACGCCGTCCTCCATGCCGAGCATGATGTAGTCGCCCTTGGCGAACTTGGGCTCGAGCTGCGCGGCGACGTGCTGGGCGGTGGAGGGCTCGGAGATGGGGATGTGGAAGGCGTCCTTGCCAAGGCCCTTCACGTATTGGCCGAGGGCGTGGCCGTTGGGCACGCCGACGCCGTGGGTCATCATGTTGCGTCGCTTGAACTCGCGGGCGCCCGCGTTGTCGCCGACCCAGGAGATCCAGTAGGTGCGAATCTCGAAGGGCGGGGCGTAGGCGGCGTCAAGGTCGCCCACTTTCAGGGAGGGGGACTCGGGGATGCACTCGCCGAAGTCGGTGGGGACAAACCAGCGGCAGCCCCAGCGGCGGAGGAGGTCGGCCACGGCGTAATAGTGGCTCTCGTCGTTCGTGCCCGCGAGGCACACTCGGTTGCCCTCGCGGAGCAGGACGATGGCGTCGGCGCGGAGGAGCGGCTCCGGCTTGGCCACCTTGTCGAGGCGGCTCCGCAGCTCGGGCTTCGCCTTGAGCGCTTCGGCGCCGACGAGGAGCAGCGGAGCGTCGGCCTTCAACGCGGCCTGGATCGCCTGAGGCGTGTCGGCGATGGCAGGGGCGGCGCCGCACATGAGGCCGATGTACTTCGCCAAGTCGGCGGCGGCCAGCTTCTCGCTCTCGCCCGCGGCCGGCGAGACGACGATGGTTGCGCTACTCTTGCCGCCCGAGGCGACGGCGAGGTCGGCCTTGCCGGGCGTGCCCGCCATCTGCGCCCAGACCGTGGTGGTGAGGCACACCATCAGAGCAACCGCCCCAACGCGACACATGGCCACGAGTCTACCTCCTTGCAGGAACAGGGGAGGGCGCCGCGCGCCCCTTGAGGAACTGGCCCGTCACCGACCGCTCGCAGGTGGCGATGGCGGCAGGCGGGCCTTCGGCGACGAGGGTGCCGCCGGCGTCGCCGCCGCCCGGGCCGAGGTCAATCACCCAGTCGGCCTGCGAGATGACGTCGAGGTTGTGCTCGACGATGAGCACCGAATGGCCGTCGTCCACGAGGCGCTGGAGGACGCCCATGAGGGTCTGCACGTCGGCCATGTGGAGGCCGACAGTGGGTTCATTGAAGATGAGGAGGGCATGACGCGTGACGCGTGACGCGTGACGGGAAAAGGCCTCGGAGATGTAGGCGGCGAGTTTCAGGCGTTGGAGCTCTCCGCCGCTGAGGGTGGCGGTGCTCTGGCCGAGGCGCAGGTAGCCGAGGCCGACCTCGGCCAGGGGGCGCAGCTTCGCCGCCAGCGACGGCGTGTCCTCGAAGAACTCCATGGCCTCGCCGATGGTCATGTCGAGCACGTCGAGGATCGTGCGGTCGCGGCAGGTGACGTCGAGGACACGTTTCTGGAACCGCTTGCCGCCGCAGGCCTCACAGGTCACGGTGACGTCGGCCAGGAACTGCATGTCCACGGTCTGGGCGCCCATGCCCTGGCAGGACTCGCAGCGGCCGCCGGGGACGTTGAAGGAGAAGTGGGCGGCAGTGATGCCGAGGGTCCTGGCGCGGCGCGTGGCGGCGAAGGCGCGGCGGATGTCGTCGTATGCCTTGGTGTAGGTGGCGGCGTTCGAGCGCGCGGAGCGGCCGATGGGCTTCTGGTCCACCAGCACCACGTCATCCACCTTGTCGAACCCGCGGATGCTCTTGCACTTCCCCGGCTCGACACCCGTCTCGCCGTTGCGGGCGCGCCAGTGGGCGTACAGGGTGGTGTTGACGAGGGTGGACTTGCCGGCGCCCGACACGCCGGTGACGCAGGCCAGCACGTGGAGTGGGATTCGCACCGTGAGGTTCTTCAGGTTGTGCTGCCGGGCGCCGCGGAGGGTGAGGAACTCCTTGGGCTTCCGCGCGCGGTTGGGCCATTCGAGGGCCTGGCGCTGGCGAAGGTAGTCGGCCGTCTTGCCCTGTCCTCGGTCCAGCAGCCCCTGGGGCGTGCCCTCGAAGACCACGCGGCCGCCGTGCTCGCCAGCGCCGGGGCCGAGGTCGAGCACACGATCGGCGCCCAGGATCACCTCGGGCTCGTGCTCGACGCACACGACCGTGTTCCCCTTGCCCGTCAGCGCGCGCAGGATGGCGAGGAGCCGATGGGTGTCGGCGGCGTGGAGGCCGACGGTCGGCTCGTCGAGCACGTAGAGGGTGTTGGTGAGGGAGCTGCCCAGGGCCGAGGCGAGGCCGATGCGCTGGGCCTCGCCGCCGCTGAGCGTGCGCGTCTCGCGGCTCAGGGTCAGGTACGACAGCCCCACGTCCTCGAGGTACTGGAGGCGGCTGCGGATTTCGCGCAGCAGCGTGCGCGCTGCCTCCTCCTCGGCGGGCGGCAGGGCCAGCGCATCGAGGAGGCGGTGCAACTCGGGCACGGGCAGGTCGAGAAGCTCGGTGAACGAGCGGCCGCCGAGCTTCACGAACTGGGCGTCGGGCTTCAGCCGCGTGCCGCCGCAGTCGGGGCACGTGACGTAGCGGCGGTAGCGGGCGATGAGGATGCGATTCTGAATCTTGTACTTCTTGGACTCCAGCCAGGCGAAGAAGCCGCGGATGCCGCAGAAGTCGTCGTCGCCGCCGCCCGGCTTGCCCTCGATGACCCAGCGCTGCTGGGCCGCGGTGAGATCGCGGAACGGCACGTCGGTCGGGATGCCATCCTCCGCCGCACACTCCAGCATCCACTCGGTCATCATCTTGAGCACGGGGGTGGACCAGAGGGCGACCGCGTAGTCGGCCAGGCTCTTCGAGTGGTCGGGAATGGCGCGGTCGAGGTCGAGCGTCGCGTCCTTGCCGAAGCCCTCGCACCTGGGGCAGGCGCCGACGCCGCTGTTGAACGAGAACATCCCGGGCTGCGGCTCGCGGAACTCGCGGCCGCACGAGCGGCACACGAGGCCGGCGAAGAAGTGGTGCCTGTCGGCCGGCCGCCCGGCGTCGTCGAGGAGTTGCACCACGGCGCCGCGCGAGCCGATGCGGAAGGCCATCTCCAGCGAATCGGCCGCGCGGCTCATCCGCTCGGCGCTCTTCGCCAACCGGTCCACGACGACCTCGAGGTGATTGCCGATTCGCGATTTGCGATCTCCGATTTTCAGGTCCGAGATGTCCACGACTTTGCCGCCCAGGAGGATACGGTGGAAGCCGGCGGAAGCGAGGTGGTCGCGCAGGAACTTCAGCCGCCGCTCGGACTCGACGGCGATGGGGGCGAGGAGGAGGAGCCGTGTGCCCTCGGGCAGGCCCTCGATGAAGCGGACGGCTGTCTGCGGGCTGTGCTTCTCGGCCTCGACGCGGCAATCGGGGCAGACGGTGCGGCCGACATTGGCGAAGAGCAGACGCAGGAAGTCGTTCACCTCGGTCGCCGTGCCCACGGTCGAGCGGGGGTTCGTCACCTGGTTGCGCTGTTCGAGGGCGATGCTGGGCAGCATGCCCGAGATGTGGTCCACGGGCGGCCGCCGCATCCGCTCGAGGAACTGCCGGGCGTAGGCCGACATGGATTCGACGTAGAGGCGCTGTCCCTCGGCGTAGAGCGTGTCGAAGGCCAGCGACGACTTCCCGGACCCCGACACGCCCGTCACGACCGTGAGCTGGCCGTGGGGGAAGGTGGCGTGGATGGCCTGAAGGTTATTCGTCCGCGCCCCGCGGACCACGATTTCCCGCTGCATGCCGGGGATTGTACCAGAAGGCCCGTTCCGAGCCAAGCCGTGCGGGGGAGCGGCGGGGGGCCTCCGTCCATTTGGCCATTCTCGGCCTTCCGGCTCAGAGTCGTACGGGTTTCTCCATTTCCGGCGCACCCGTTTGGCGATTCTCGCCCATCCGGCTCAGAGTCATACAGTGTTCTCGAGTTTCCGACTCGAGAATCGCCGATTCTCCCCATTCCGGCTCAGAGTCATACAGACTCTGCAGAGTCATACACTTTTTCGCGCGGGCGGCCTGGGCTGCTGCCCGCACTGTCCCGGAAGCTCACGCCACCACGAATGGCCTTGACAGCCCTTTGCCGCGGTAGTAGTATCTCGGCAGACGGATCGCGGTTTGCGGGCGGGCGCATCTTGGGGGATTGGCCGGAGGCTTCGCATGAGCATCTCAACCTTTGAGGGCGTTGTCGAGAACGGCGTGATCCGCCTCCAGGGCGGCGTGACTCTGCCTGAGAGGGCCAGAGTCTACGTCGTCATCCCCGACTTCGAGTCCGCCCCGCGGGCGCATATCCGCACCCCGCGCCTCGCCCACCCGGAACAGGCCGTGGACTTTGCCAAGGAGGTCATCGAGGTCGCCCCTGATGCCAAGCTATGATGCTTCGCGCTATGATCCCCCGGCCCCGGTTGCCGAGGTGACACTGAACAGCCCGGGGGGAGGCAAGTCCGTCTCAGGGGGTTTCCTTGCTGCTGGACACCGGGGCCGACGCAACCCTTCTGCCGCGCGCTGCTGTCGAGCGTCTCGGCCTGTCCCCGCTGGCTGGCCAGCGCTATGAATTGCTCGCATTCGACGGAAGCAAGAGCTTCGCACTGGTTGTGGCACTTGACCTTGTCTTCCTCAACAGGGTCTTTCGCGGCCGGTATCTGCTGATCGAGCAGGAACACGGCATCCTGGGTCGGGACGTGCTGAATCACGCGACCCTGCTCCTCGACGGGCCGAAACAGCTATGGGCTGAGCGGTCGTCGCCCTAGCGCTGCGGCCCTGAGCGAAGGCGGAATTGGGTAAGGTGGCCCCGGAATTCAGAAGAAGTATGCGCGGCGTGTCCTGCGCGAGGAGCCGGAACTCGTCGGTGCCGGCAGCGACAAGGCCGACCGGAAGGCGTGAAGCCATGAACGCCGACACCCCTATTGCCGCCGAGCAGTTGCTCGAGATGCCCGTTGCCGTCTGCCGCTCGCGGTCCGACATCGAGGCCCTCTCCGCCGGCTCCGAACTCGATGGTAGCACCCTTCTCCCCGGCTTCCGCTGCCCCATTGCCGACCTCTTCGTCAACCTGTGAGGCCCCGGAGTCGAGTATGGTGTCCCCCGAACTGCCGCCGAACCCCGAACTCCGAACTGCCGTGTCCCCCGAACTGCCGTGTCCCCCGAACTGCCCCGAACTGGTGAATGCTTGCACGCCGCAGGCAGGTGCGTACAATCAGTTGTAGACACGATTGGCATACGATACGATGAACCGCTAACGAGGGCAGGACAGACAGTGATCAGCCGCCGCACGTTCATCAAGGCTGGGACCGCCATGCTCACGGGCGCCGCGCTGGATCCACGACGCTCCTTCGGAGCCGACGATGCCGATAAGCCGCGGCTCGCGCTGCCGACACCGGCGCAGTTGGCTTGGCAGGATTGTGAGATCGGGCTGCTGTATTCCTTCGACCTGGCCATCGCGGCAGGGGATACGAGCGCCAACAACACCTCCCGCAGAACCTGGGACCCCAATCTCTACCAACCAGCCAAACTCGACACGGATCAGTGGATTGAGGCGGCGAAGGCGTGCGGCGCGCGGTACGCCGTCTTCACCGCAACGCATTTCAACGGGTTCATGCAATGGCAGAGCGAAGCCTATCCGTACGGCCTCAAGCAAACGAGTTGGCGCGGCGGCAAGGGCGATGTGGTCGCTGACTTCGTGGCGTCGTGCCGCAAGGTCGGCATCAAGCCCGGCATCTACTTCAGTGTCCACCGCAACGTCTATCAACAGGTCTGGGGGCATTACGTGGACTGGGGCAAGGGCCGTGGGACCCCGGCACAGGAGAAGTTCAATCGCATCGCGGAAAAGCAGATGGAGGAGATCTGTTCCAGGTACGGCCCGCTGGTCCAGATCTGGTTCGACGCCGGCACGAAGACGCCGGCGGAAGGCGGGCCCGATATGCTGCCGGTCTTCGAGAAGCACCAGCCGGAGAGCGTGTTCTACTCCAGCACGCAGCGCTCGGACCATCGCTGGGTCGGCAACGAGGAGGGGCATGCCGGGGTGCCTTGCTATGCCACGATGCCGGGGCCGGAGCGGGGCGCTGTTTCGCACAACAGCCCGACGTGGAAGCGGTTCTTGCACAGCGGCGACCCAAACGGCAGCATCTGGTCGCCGGCAATGGTGGACATCCCGTTGCGCGGATACAAGGGCCACAACTGGTTCTACAAGCCCGGCCAGGACCACCTCGTCTACCCGCCGGAAGTGCTGGTGCAGAAATACTACACGTCCGTGGGGCGCAACTCGAACCTGATCATCGGCGTCGTCATCAAGCCGGACGGAACGCTGCCGGAGGCCGATGTCAAGGCTCTGGCCGAGTTCGGGAAGAGCCTGAGGGGGCGATTCTCGACGCCGGTGGCTGAGGTCAAGAGCGCCAAAGGCGATGTGATCGAGCTCCACTTCCCCAAGCCGGCACAGGTCGATCATGTTATCCTTCAGGAGCAGATCGCTAACGGCGAGTTGGTGCGCGATCACGTTGTGGAGGGCCTCATCGGCGAAGCGTGGACGCCGCTGGCGCAGGGCAAGGTGATCGGTCACAAGTGGATTCACCGGTTCAAGCCACAAACGGTTTCGCGTCTTCGTCTGCGGGTGACCGCCTCGCTTGCCACGCCCAAGGTTCGCTCGTTTGCCTGCTACTGGGTTGAGGAATAGGTGGGTGTCAAATCTACTTTATTCACTTTCCCAGCGGTCAGCGGGGAAGCCCCCGGGGCCGGCGGAAGGCGCGGCCGGCCCCGGGGGAAGGTGTCTCAGTCAGGAAGCCGCTGCATCCACGTCCCCCCGAGGCCATCGGGGGATGTGCCGACGCCCAGCATCCGCTTGGCTCGGCGAAGGATGTGGTACCCGAACCCTTCCTCATCAGCCGCCTTCTCCACGTCCCGCGTCGGGACGGGTCCCTTCTCGAGCAGGGCGCGAAGCCAGGTGACGCACTGCTGGTCGCGGAGGCGGGGGACGGGGTTTGCCGTGCTGGTGGAGAGCAGGGCCATGTGGATCGGCTCGGGCTCCCAGAGGAGGACGGGCTGCTTGGGGTTGACGGGGCTCGGGGCGATGCGATAGGCGTGGGCGTGCAGGGCCGCCGAGAGGTTGCACTTGAGGGGCACGAAGAAGGTCCGCTCCGGCTCGTCCTGGTCGGGCCAGAGGGTCCAGACCGCACGGCTTGCCGCGACGAGTGCCAGGCTGCCCATCGCCCGGTAGATGGGCGATGCCCCCGTGGCCTTGGTGAGGTGCGAGAGGGCGAGGACGGCGAAGCCCAATCGCTCGGCCATCTCCTGGAGCGTGGCGAGCAAGGCCCGCAACGCCGAGTTGCTGTTCGCCGTGCCGGTCGCCAGGAAGGCCATCAGCGGGTCAATCACGACGAGCCGGACGTCGGGCGTGTCGGTGACCGCCTGCTCGAGGGTCGGCAGGTCGCGGGGCAACTGGAAGCCCTTGTAGAAGCCTGCCCCGAAAAGGCCCCGCATCGAGCGGATGTAGCGCACATCGGCCCCCATCGCCTCGAGCCGGGGGCGGATGGTGTCGCCCACGTCGTCCTCCGCGCTGAGCAGGAGGGTGCAGGAGGGGCGAAGGGTGTTCGGCTGGCCGTCGGGCCAGGGCGCGGCGAGCGAGAGGCGGGTGGCCAGGTCGAGGCTCAGCAGGCTCTTGCCGCGGCCCGGGTCGCCCACGACGAGCGATATCTTGCCGATGGGGAACTTGCCGGGCCAGAGCCAGCGGACGTCCCCTGCGGGGACGTTGCCCACCTCAACCAGCGGCGCCCGGTTCTTCTCCGGACCCATCTCGATGCGGAACCGGAGGGTCTCCGGCTCCTGCGGCCTGGCCGCCTTCTGCCCCATCGCCAGCACCGATCGAAGCCTCGTGTCTAACATGGCCCAACTCCTCATTGATGAAGGACATGAACGCAGCGACATCCTGCAACGCGTCGGCCACTCGCACCAGGGCGAGGTGGTTGACGGCGACGCCGCAGGCATCGAATTGCCCGCTCCAGAGCCGGCAACCCTCGCGGTTGCACTCCCGTTCGTTGAACGGGCAGAACTTGGACATTTGCACGACGACCTCAGTTTCGGGCACGGCTCTCTCCTTTGCTGGCAGAAGCCCGAATGTGCTCTTGGCCTCCTCCCGAAGGGAGGTCAGGACTTAGCCGGCGCCTTCAGCCGCCGGACTCGGGGTCGGAATCACGGCAAGTCCCGAAAGGACGACAGACACGCGGCGGCCTCGTGCGGGAATGCGTTCTGCCGTCCCTTCGGGACTGGGCCGGGGTCTGCCCTCTGTTCCGGCGGCTGAAGCCGCCGGCTACCTCCTGTTGTCCCTTCGGGACAAGCATATCGGCACCTCCTTTGGCCCGGGGCCGGGTTGCCCGCGTTTCTCGCCAGCGGGCCCAGCTCTCGCATCATGTCATCCTGAGCGAAGTGACACGGAGCGAAGGATCTCTCAAGGGGCTCGGTCGCCAACAGAGGGCAACCGTGTGGATCAGCCCGTTCCCCTGAGAGGTGCTTCGGCTTCGGCCGCCTCTTCTGTGAATAGGGCGGCCTTCGCTCGGCATGACAGCGAGAGGAGCCGGCGCACCGAGGGCCACAATCCGCTGGTACATCAGGATTTGCGGAGAAAGGTGAGTATGCAGCGGCGGTCTTCCGACAGCCGTTGGGCCAGCGTGTCCGCGGCTGACCCTTTGGTCTGGCGATGGCAAGTCAATCGCCACACCACGAGTTCAGTATACCACACAACCTATGGTCTGTCAAGTCGAGCACTTGATTTTTTTCGCGCGGCTGTCCCGGCCCCCGCTCGCTCGATTTTTTCGCGCAACCGCCCCCGCCCCACGGGCCCAGAACGACCGCAGGCGGGGCTTGCGGCCCCGCCTGCGGTGTTCGGACCTGGGTTGGGTGCAGCTATGGCTTGCGCTGGCGGATGCGGTCGAGCACCTTGTTGATCTCGTCCTTGTGCTCGAAATCGGGGTCGAGCTTGAGCGCGAGGAGGAGGTGGCGCGCGGAGCTGGCGCGGAGGTTTTTCTTGAAGTAGATCATGCCGAGGTGGTAGTGGACCTCGGCGCTGCCGGGCATGCCGTCCACGGCCTCGCGGGCGAGCTCCATGGCCTTGTCGTAGCGCTCGGTGATGTAGAAGACCCAGGCGAGGGTGTCGCGGATGGCGGCGCCGGCGGCGGTGTCGGTTTCGGTGAGGTTGGCGGCCTTGGTGGCGAGCTCCTCGGCGGCCTTGAGGTCCTTGGTCTCGGTGGCGTAGAGCCAGGCGAGGTTGTTGTAGGCCACGGCGTTGTTGGGGTCCTGCTTGAGGATGCGCCGGTAGAGGTCAATCGCCTCCTTCGTCTTGCGCTGGCGCTGGACGACCGTGGCGAGGCCGAGCTGGAGGCCCAGGTCGTCGCGCTTCTTGCCGAGGAGGGTGCGGTAGATGGCGGCGGCGCCCTCGAGGTTTTTGTCGGCGAGGTAGTGGCTGATCAGGCGATGGAGGGCCGGCTCGTGGTCGGGGTAGGCCTGGAGCATGCGCTGATAGGTCTCGATGCACTTGGGCCGCTCGCCCATCCGTTCGTAGATGCTCGCCAGGAGGTGGAGGGCGGCCAGGTTGCCGCCCGGGAGGTCCTTGAGGATCTGCTCGTAGCGGTCGCGGGCCAGGGTGAGCCAGTTGGCGTCGGCGTACAGCGCGGCCTGGTTCAGCGCGTTGGCGGCCAGGCGCGCGGTGTCGCCGCCGACCGACAGGTGCTCGATGAGCTTGCGGTAGGCCCCCTGGAGCTCGGGCCCCAGGTCCACCGAGTCGATCGCTTTCCGGGCGTCCGGGATCTTGCCCGCCGCCAGGTTCGCGTTGGCGAGGAGGGAGGCCAGGCGTGCGTTCTTGGGGGTCTCGGTCAGGGCGCGCTGGAACGCCTCGAGGGCGTCGGGCAGCCGGCCCTTGAGCTGGAGGATGGTGCCGCGCAGGACGAGGAAGGCGGGGTCGGCCTCCCGCAGCTTCAGGAGCTGGTCGGCCATGCCCAGGGCGGCGTCGAGCCGGTCCTTGTGGACGTAGACGACGGCGAGGTCGTAGACGCCGATGGCCTCCTGCCCCGCGGCGCCGACGAGGCGCTCGAGTTCGGCCTGCGCCTTGTCGATCTCGCCCAGGCGCTTGTAGAAGGCGATGAGCGCGGCGCGGGCCGGGGCGAGCTGGGGCGACTGGGTGAGCAGCTCGGTGAGCTGGCTGATGGCGGTCTGGCGCTCGCCGGACTCGAACAGGGCCTGGGCGATGCCGAGGCGGGCGCGGAAGTCGTTGGGGCGCTCCTTGAGCACGCGGGTGTACTCGGCGATGGCTTCGTCGAACTTCCTCTGGCTGAAGCGGATGGCGGCGAGCTCGAAGCGGACGTCGACGGCCGAGGGGTTGATCTCGGCCGCCTGTTCGCAGTACTCGAGCGAGAGGTCCAGCCGCCTCATGTCGCGGTAGGCCCGGGACAGGGCGATGAGAGCCGGGGCGAAGGTGGCGTCGAGCTGCAACACTTCGCGGAACTGCTCGATGGCCTCGTTGAGCTTGCCCTTCATGCGGTAGGCCTCGCCGAGGCCCATGTGGGCGTAGGTGTTCTTGGGATTGGCCTTCACGGCCTCCTCGTACTGCGGGATCGCCTTATCGGGCCGGCCGTCCAGGAGGTCCAGCTCGGCGAGCTGGAGGTAGGGCAGGTCGCCCGCGCGCGAGTCCTTGTTCTCCGTGATGCGCCGCAGCGAGACGCGCGCCTCGTCGAGCTTCCGCTCGGCGAGCTGGCAGGAGGCGAGGAGGGCCAGTGCCCGGGGGTTGTTCTCCTCGATCTTGAGCGCCTTGCCGGCCTGTTCGGTGGCGAGGTCGTACTGGGCCATGCGCAGGAAGTAGGCGCCGAGCTGGAGCACCGGCTCGACGGCCTTGGGGTCCACCTCGGCGGCGACCTCGAACTCCTTGCGCGCCTCGGCGAACCGGCCGAGGTCGATCAGGCGCCTGCCGAGGCGGATGCGGTGGCGGCAGTCCTTGGGGGCGATCTCGACGAGGCGCTTGAGGATGGCGACCTCTTTCTCCGGCCTCGCGGTGGCCAGGTAGACGTTGGCCAGGACCGTGTAGGCGAAGGTGTTGTCGGGGGCCAGCTTGACGAGGAGGTTGCAGCCCTCCTCGGCCTGGTCGTGCCAGCCGCGTGCGCCGAAGAAGATGATGCGGGTGAGGGCGTCGGAGACGGCGCGCGAGCGCGCCTTGTCCTCGGCGAAGTTGTCGAGGAAGCTCAGGTAGGCGTCGCGGATGAGCTCGGGCACGTAGGTGGCCTGGCGCAGCAGGGTGCGCGCGTTCGGGGCGTCGCCCTGCCCGAGGTAGACGTTGAGGGTCTGGAGGGCGATGAGGGGGTCCTGGGGCTTCTGGGTGTCGGCCTGGGCGATGCTGGCGAGGGCCGCGCGGTGGTCGCCGCGCAACTGGAGGGCGGCGGCGGCGCCGGCGAGGGCGGAGGCCGGGCTCACGTCGTTCTGCACGGCCTTCTCGAAGAGCTTGACCGCCTCGTCGTAGCGGCCGAGGTAGACCTGGACGACGGCGGCCTCGTAGCCGGCGGCGAACTTGGCGTTGTCGCGGAGCGCGGCCTCGAGCTCGGCCAGGGCGCTCGACCAGTTCTGGTCCAGCAGGTGGAGGCGGGCCAGGAACACCCGCGCGTCGAGCAGCTTCGCGTCGATGCTGAGGGCCGCCTTGGCCGCCTGGACCGCCTTGTCCTTCTCGCCCTTGGCCAGGTGGAGCTCGGCCATGGCCAGGTGCACGTTGGCCCGCTCGCCCTCGTTCTTGAGCAGTTGGGTGAGCTCGGCCTCGGCCTTGTCGAACTTGCGCTGGAGCATGTAGAGCCGGGCCAGCGCGTAGCGCGGCTTGGGGAGGGTGGGGTCCTCCTCGGTGCAGCGCTGGAGCTGCTCCTGGGCGAGGTCGAACTCGCGGAGCTGGATGTGCACGGCGGCGAGGTTCATGCGCGCGCCGGGGTGGTGGTCGCGGAGGCGCAGGACGTGCTCGAACTCGGCCTTGGCGCCGTCGAAGCGCCGGCGGCGCATGTAGGCGAGGCCGAGGAGGAAGTGGACGTCGACGTTGCGCGGCTCGACGTCGAGCGCGGTGCGGCAGTGCTCGATGGCCTCGTCGATCTTCCCCTTGGCGAGCTTGATGCCGGCCAGCACCTGGTGGGCGCGGGCCGCGTCGGGGTCAATGCCCAGCATCTTCTGGAACATCTGCTCGGCGCGCTCGTGCTCGCCCTTGTGCAGGTAGGCGATGCCCAGGAGGCGGTAGACCTCGACGTTCTTGGCGTCGAAGTGCAACGCGTCCACCAGCGTGTTGATCGCGCCGTCGGGGTAGCCGTTCTGGAGGTGGGCGCTGGCCAGCACGAGGCGGGCGGTGGTGAAGCGGGGGTCGAGCTTGACCACGGAGTTGAGCTCCTCGATGCCGTCGCGCAACCGGTCCTTCATCAGCAGGCAGCGGGCGAGCCAGAAGTGGGCGGGGAGGTGGCGCGGCATGCCGGCGGCGGCGAACTGGAGCTCCTGGATCGCGGAGTCGAGCTTCTTGAGCTGCATGTACACGCAGCCGCGGATGAAGTTGGCGTAGGGGTTCTTGTTCGTCAGCCGGATCGCCTCGTTCGCGTCGGCCAGGGCCTCCTCGTACTTCTGGAGGTCCAGGTAGATCTCGGCGCGGCGCAGCATGGCCTCGATCTGGGTGGGCTTCGCCACCAGGATCTCCGTGAGCACCTTCAGGGCGCCGTCGTTGTCGCCATCCGTCCGCCGAATCTGGGCGATGATGAGCTTCGGGTCGTGCAGCTTGTCGTTGATCTTCAGCACCTCGTTGCAGCGCCGCTCGGCGTCCTTGAAGCGCCGGAGCCCGAAGAGGATGTGGATGCGCTCGAGGTGGGTCGAGACGTCGTTGGGGTCGATCTGGAGCACGCTCTCGCAGTAGCCGAGGGCCTCCTCGTACATGTCGCGCTCTTTGTCGGGCTGCTGGGCGTCGCGGAAGACGTTGGCCTTGTGCTTGGTCAGGCGCACGAGCAGCTCGTAGCTCTCCTTCATCTTGGGCTGGCGCTGGAGGAGGGTCTTGGCCGCGCTCTCGGCCTTCTCGAGGAACTCCCGGGCGCGGTCGTGCTGCCCGCGGGCGCGCTCGCGGGCGTCCAGCTCGAGGTAGGCCCCGGTGAGCTCGGCGTAGCCGTCCTCGCTGTCGGGCAGGAGTTGCACGGCCTGCTGGAGGTGTTCGGCGGCCTTGTCGAACTCGGAGATGCGGGCGTGCGACTTGCCGACCCAGAGGAGGGCCTCGCCGTTGCGCGGGTTGCGCCGCAGGGCGATGCGGAGCGCGGCGATGGCCTCGTTGTACTTGCCGCTCTTGTAGTAGATGCGCCCCCGCCGCAGGTCGGCGTCCTCCCGCGTCTCGTCCTCGGCGGCAAGGGCCGCCGCCCACGTCGTGGCCACCAGGCACACGGCCAGGAACCGACCCAGGGAAGAACGAACGCGGTGCTGCATGACCCAGTCTCCTCACTGTCGGGTTTCGGTCAGTGTGTCGCTCTCGCGGGCCGCGCGGGGGCCCGGCTTCTCACATGCCACCCAGATGGCTTGCCGCGATTCCCGCTCGATGTGGGCGGGGCCGGAGCCTGCCCTGAGCCCTGCCGAAGGGTGCCCCGCGCGGGGCACAGACGCCCCGCCGACAGTGCTGGCCCTCAACAGGCGGTCCCGCTTCGACCAGGAATCGTGGCAAGCCATTTAGCCTTCGTCCCCGTCGCCCGCGACCCCCTCGCGGACGAGTCCGTGGAAGCGCATCTTCTTGAAGAGCGTGGTGCGGTCGATCTCCAGCATGGCGGCGGTGGGCTGGCGCCGCCAGTTGTTGACGTGCAAGGCGTTTTCGATGATGTCGCGCTCGGCGCGCAGCAGGGCCGCCTTGAGGGGGAGCTGCCCGGGCTCGCCCTTGCCGGTGATGGTGGCGGGGAGGTCCCGCACGTCGATCATGCCCTCCTTGCGGAGCACGACGGCGGCCTCGATGGCGTTCTCGAGTTCCCGCACGTTGCCGGGCCAGGCGTACTGCTGGAGGCGCGCCATGGCCTCGGGCGTGACGCCGGCGACGGCGCAGCGGCTCTGGCGGGCGTAGAGGCGCAGGAAGTGCTCGGCCAGGAGCGGGATGTCGCCCACCCGCTCGCGCAGGGGCGGCATGTGGATGGGCACGACGTTGACGCGGTAGAAGAGGTCCTTGCGGAACGTGCCGTCCTCGACGCTCTCGCGCAGGTCGAGGTTGGTGGCGAGGATGAAGCGGACGTCGAGGCTGAAGGTCTCGGTGCCGCCGACGCGCTCGAACTCGCGCTCCTGGATGGCGCGCAGCAGCTTCACCTGGAGGCCGGGGCTGGCCGTGTTGATCTCGTCGAGGAAGATCGTGCCGCCGTGGGCGAGCTCGAACTTCCCGATCTTGTCGCTCGTGGCGCCCGTGAACGAGCCCTCGACGTGGCCGAACAGCTCGCTCTCCAGCAGGGTCTCGGGCAGGGCGCCGCAGCTCACCTCGACGAACGGGCCGTTGCGGCGCGACGAGTTGTAGTGCACGGCACGCGCGATCAGCGTCTTCCCCGTGCCGCTCTCCCCGGTGATCATCACCGTCGTCTTCGTGTCCGCGATCGCCTCGATGACCTCGAAGGCCCGCTTGATCTTGTCGTCCTGGCCCACGAAGTTGGCGAACTTCGGGCGCATGCCCAGGCGCTGGCGCAGGTAGCGGTTCTCCTCGGCCAGCCGCTTCTGCTCCGTCACCCGCCGCACGATCATCTTGATATTGTCGTCCGCCAGCGGCTTCTGCACGTAGTCGTAGGCCCCCTGCTTGATCGCCTGCACCGCGGTCTGCACCTCGCCGAAGCCGGTGATCAGCACCACCTGGGTCTCCGGGTACTTGAGGTTCACCTCGCGCAGGATGTCGAAGCCCGTGACCTCGCGCATGTTGATGTCGGTGAACACGACGTCGTAGGTGTGCGAGGCGAGCCTGCGGAGCGCCTCGTGGCCGCTTTGCGCGGCCTCGACCTCGTAGCCCTCGAGCCGGAGCATCTCGCTCAGCGAGTCGCGGATCAGGAAATCGTCGTCCACGACGAGGACGCTGCCTTCGGACATGCCATGATCCCTTCCACGTCCCGGCAGCCGCCCGCCGCCCCCCGTAGTCCGCGGCGGCCGTGCTGCAACCGAGCCGGCCCCGGGCAACTGCCCGGCGGCCTAGGGCCTCGCGGCCCCCTGCGGTATCGTCCCACACGGCACCGCGACCGTGAACACGGTGCCGTGGCCTGGCTTGCTCGTGACTTCCATGCGGCCCTGCAGCCGGTCCATCACCTCGCGGCACACGGCCAGCCCCAGCCCCATCCCGCGGCCGGCCGGCTTCGTGGTGAAGAACGGCGTGAACAGCCCCTCCAGCACCTCGGGCGGCATCCCGCACCCCGTGTCGGCCACCCGCACGACGATCGCGCCACCCTCGCGCCGCGAACTCACCGCCAGCGTGCCGCCCCCGGCCTCCATTGCGTCCAGGGCATTCGACACCAGGTTCGTGAAGACCTGGAAGAGGCCCAAACCCCCGGGCACCGGGGGCAAGCCGTCCGCGAGGTCCAGCTCCACCCGCACCCCGCGCTGCTGGGCCTTGCCCTCCTGGAGCGTGACGGCCTGGGTGGCCAGGTCGTTGACGCTCACCGGCCCGTCGTCGGCCCGGGCGCAGCCGCTGAGGCCCACGAGCCCCTCGACGATCCCGTTGAGGCGCTCGAGGCCCTGCTTGCTCGCGAGGAGGTAGCGCCGGCGACTCGCGGCCGGGCTGTGGCCGGCCAGGGTGAGGTTGAGGAACCGCAGCGCGCCGTCGAGCGGGTTGCGGAGCTCGTGGGCCAGCTTCGCCATCAACTGCCGCTGCCCGGCCTGCCCGGCCTCGACCTGCTGCACCCTGCGGAGGGCGAGCGCCAGCTCGCTCGCCAGGGCCGCCGCCCCGCGGAGGTCCTCCGCCGAGAAGGGCTGGCGGTCCTCCCGGTCCGTCGCACTCAGCACCCCCAGCAGCGAGCCATTGTCCTGCACCGGCACGCACAGGAACGACCCCGTGGCATAGCGGCCCGAGTCGCGGACGGCGAACCGCCCGTCGCGCGCGATGTCCTCCACGCGCAGCGGCTCGCGGTGCAGGGCCACGTAGCCCGCCACCCCCTGGCCCACGGGCAGCCGCAGGCCCTCGATGGGCACGGAGAACACGCCGCAGGCCTTCACCACGACCAGCTCGTTCGCCTGCGGCTCGTGGAGCAGCAGCGACACCTTGTCGGCGCGCAGCAGCGCCGCGCACTGGCCGAGCGCCGCGTCGAGCAGCTCCCGCAAGTCCACGGCGCGATGCAGCGCGTGGGCCGCGCGGCTCAGCCGGCTCAACAGGTCCACCTCGCGGCTCAACTCGCGCAGGTGGGCCTCGTGCCCCTGGAGATGCCGCGCCTTCTGCTCGAGCTCGTGCAGCCGGCTCAGCAGGACCCGCCGCTCCACCGCCTGCCAGGGCGAAGGGCCCGAGCCAGGGGGCGTCGCCCCCTGGCCGCTATCGCCGCCGGCCATGTAGGTAGATGCATCGCTCACGGGCGCTCGAATCCTCAGGTTAGCGGACCTACGCCTCTCGTCCTCTTCTGGCACAAGCAAATGGAGTGCCAGAGCCCAATCTCGGGCATGATCCGGGAATCGCCGCTCTAACAGCAGGCTCCGCAAGAACTTGCAGCGATCGGCCCGCGCGCCTGCTAATGATGACGCTCGTCAACATTCCACGACGAAATGTACACGTTTGGCAACATGCCAAAAGGGCGCCAGCCGTAAGCACTTGTCAAGCAGTCACTTACGGCGTTTCCGCCGCGCTGGACGCCAGTCCGCTTTTCCTGACCATCGGAAAAGCAGCCGCAGGCCGCGCCGCGGCGCCTACGCGTCCGTGTAGCGGGCAAGGTCTATGCTGTGCTTGCGGAGAAGCTCGTAGAAGTGGGCACGGGACATGCCGGCGGCCCTGGCCGCCGTGGCCACGCTGCCCGCGTGCCGGGCCAGCAGGGCCTTGATATACTGCTCCTCGAAGATCGCCTTGGCCGCGCGGTAGGGGAGGCCCGAGGCATCCGCCGCCGGCGGGGCCTCCTGCTTTCGAGGGCGCAACTCGGCGGGCAGGTGTTCCGGGCGCACCTCGCCGCCGCCGCACAGGATCACCGCTCGCTCGATGACGTTCTCGAGCTCGCGCACGTTGCCGGGCCACTCGTGGGCGCACAGGAGGGCAAGTGCCTCGTCGGAGGCCGTGCAGCTCGGCCTCCCCGAGCGGGCCAGCTTCGCGAGGAAGTGCTGGGCCAGCAGCGGAATGTCCCCCGTCCGCCCGCACAGCGGCGGCAGGACGATCGGGAAGACGTTCAGGCGGTAGTAGAGGTCCTGCCGAAACAGACTCTTGTCCACCATCTCCCGCAGTTCGCGGTTCGTGGCGGCCAGCACGCGCACGTCCACGTGCGTGTCCTCCACGCCCCCGACGCGTCGGAACGTGCCCGTCTCCAGAACGCGCAGGAGCTTGACCTGGAGCGGCACGCTCATCTCGCTCACCTCGTCGAGGAACAGCGTGCCGCCGTCGGCGAGCCGGAACACGCCCTCCTTGCGGGCGATGGCGCCGGTGAACGAGCCCTTCTCGTGCCCGAACAACTCGCTCTCGAGCAGGGTTTCGGGGATGGCGCCGCAGTGGACGGGGATGAACGGCCCGCAGCGGCGCGAGCTCTTCTCGTGGATGGCCGCGGCCACCAGCTCCTTGCCCGTGCCGCTCGCGCCCTGGATGAGCACCGTGGAATTCGTGTCGGCCACCTTCAGGATCAGCTCGAAGATGGGCAGCAGGGTCTTCGAGTGGCCGATGATCCTGGGGAACGCCTCGACAGGCGGCGCGGCCGCCTCGCCCGGGGGCGCCGGAGCGGCCGTCCGGCTCTCGCGCAGGGCCTTCCGGTGGTCCACCGACCGCCGGATCACGTGCAGCATCTCGTCAATGTCGAACGGCTTCTTGAAATAATCGTCCGCCCCGCGCCGAATCAGGTCCACCGCCTGGCGCACCGACGAGCGGCCGGTCATCACGATCACCGCCGTGTCCGGGTGCTGCTCCTTCACCTCGTCCAGCACCGTCAGCCCGTCCACCTCGGGCATCACGATGTCCGTGATCACCACGTCGAACGGCTCGGTCTGGAGCAGTTGCCGCGCGATGCCCCCGTGGGCGGCCCAGCGCACCTCGTGGCCCTCCTGCTCGAGAAACGTCGTGAGGAAATCCTGCATGCTCGCGTCGTCTTCCACCACCAGGATCCGCGGCTTCGCTTCCGCCATCGCCACACCTCGCACTGGCGCCCCGCCCGCGCGGGACACACGACGCGCCCTCTCCTGCCCCCTCCGTCCGCCAAGGGATTATATACCAGATGCCGCGCCGGACACAAATGCGGAGACCGGGCGGAGCCACGGCGGCTCAGCCGACGGGGAATTGGACGGTGAAGGTGGTGCCGGCGCCGGGGGTGCTGGCCACGTCCATGCGGCCGTGGTGGAACTCGACGATGCGCCGGGCGACGGCGAGGCCGAGGCCCGTGCCCTGGCCGGGCGGCTTGGTGGTGAAGAAGGGCTCGAAGATGCGCGGGAGGTCCTCGGCGGGGATGCCGGTGCCGGTGTCGGCGATGGCGACCTCGACGAGCTTCTCGTCGGCGCGCTCGGGGGTCGGGGGGAGGAGTCGGCTGGCGATGGTGAGGGTGCCGCCGGCCGGCATGGCGTCGAGGGCGTTGGTCATGAGGTTGGCGAAGAGCTGGCGGAGGTGGTTGGCCGAGGCGAGGACGGGGGGGAGGCGCTCGCCGCGCCGCCGCTCGATGCGCACGCCGGGCGCCGACAGGCCGTGGCGGACCATCTCGAGCGTCTCGTCGAGCACGGTGTTGAGGTCGGTGTACTGCTTGACGGTTTCGGTCTTGCGGGCGAGGCCGAGGAGCTCGTTGATGGTTTCGGCGATTCGGGCGCTGTCGGCGCGGATCTTGCCGAGTTGCTCGCGGAGGAAGTCCTCGTGGGGCGGGCCGCTGAGGCGCAGGAGCATCTGGGCGCGGCCCGAGATGGCGCCGAGGGGGTTGTTGATCTGGTGGGCGACGCCGGCGGCGAGCTGGCCGATGGAGGCGAGCTTCTCGGAGTGGAAGAGCTCTTCCTGGAGCCGCTTGCGCTCGGTGATGTCGCGCGCGATGACGAGCACGCCGGCCAGCGGCGGCGCGGTGCCGGGGATGGGGGACACGGTGAGGGAGACGCTGGCCTCCTTGCGGTCCTTGCGCAGCCATTCGGTCTCGACGTTGCTGGAAACCTGGCCGTTGAGGGCGGCCTGGATGACCTCGGCGAGCTGGTTCCTGGCCCCCTCGCCGCTGGCGAGGAGGCAGATGTCGGCCCCGCGCACCTCGTCGCGCGCGTAGCCGAGGGACTGGCTCGCCCCGTGGTTCCACGAGGTGATGCGGCGCTCGAGGTCCACCGTGATGATCGCGTCGCCGGCGGCCTCGAGGAGGCTCTCGAGGTAGCGCTTGACCTCCAGGGCCTCGCGCGTGCGCTCGCGCACGGTGTCCTCGAGCTGGGTCGAGAGGGCCTTCAGCTCCTCGTAGAGGCGGGCGTTGACGACGGCGCTCGACAGGTGGTCGCCGACGTGCTGCAGGAGGTCCAGGTCGCTCCCGGCGAAGCCGTCGGGCCGGCGGCTGGCGAGGGCGACGACGCCGATCACCTGTCCCCTGAGGGTGAGTGGCAGGAGGAGGAGGGCGCGGAGGCCCGCTGCCCGCAGCGCGGCGAGGTCGGGGGTCAGGGCCTCGCGCTCGAGGTCGGCCACGATGCGGGGGCGGCTGCCATCGAAGGTCTGCCCGAGGGCCGACTGGTCGAGGGCCACCTCGGCCTGGGCCGGGCACAGGGCCGCGGCCTCGGGCGTCAGCGGGTGCACCACCGCGGTGGTCTCGGAGGCGTTGCGCACCACGGCGAGGGCGAGGTCGAAGTCGGCCAGCGCCCGCAGGGCGCCGGCCGCCGTGTGAAGGACCTGGCGCAGGTCGAGGCTGGCGCCGAATGCCTGGGAGAGCTCGCTGACGAAGGCCAACTGGAGAGCGCGCTGGCGGACGGTGAGGCCGAGGCGTCGGCCCGCCAGGGCGTGGCGCAGGCGCGCGCGCAACTCGTCGGACCGCACGGGCTTCTGAAAGTAGTCGTAGGCCCCCGCGCGCAGGGCCTCGACGGGCGCCGCGGCCGAGCCGTCGCGGGAGAACACGAGCACGGTCACCCGCGGGGCCGCGCACTTGATGCGGCGCGTGAGCTCGCCCGGCGCGAGGCCCAGGGCATCCACGTCCACCAGCGCCAGGTCGAAGGAGCCCTCGCGCAGCCGTGCGACGAGGGCCTCGGCGTCCGCGCAGGCCTCGAGGGTGCAGCCCTCCTCCGCCAGGGCGGCGCGGACCCCCTCGGCCTCGGCGCCGTCCAGGCCGGCCAGGCCGGCGCGCGGCGGGCCGCCCCGGCTCGCGGGCCGTGCCCCGGCGGCCTTGGCGTCGGGGCCGCGCCCTTTCCGGGAGGTGGCCTGTGAAGCGCGGGGGTCAGGAGCCATTAGCATGGGGCCCAAGGCATGGGGTTAGGAACTGCCTGCCTCATCCGGGGGGATGCGGGGCGGGAGATGGTGACCGCCGCCATTAGGAACTATACCAGGGTTCGGTACCTTGTCAAGGGGAAAGGACACGTCGAGCGCGACTCCCGCGCGGTGTGGGGCCTAGACCTGCGCGAGCTTGCCGGTGCGGAGGGCGACGACGAGGCCGTTGAACGCGTCGGTGTCGAACTTGCCGGGGACCTCCTGGTTGAGGCCGACCAGCACCTGCTTGATCGCGGCGGCCTCGTGGGGGGCCTTGCCCAAGGCGCTCAGGCGCTGCTCGAACTCGTCGGCCACGGCGACGATGCGAGCGGAGCGGGGGATCTGGTGGCCGACGAACTGGCCCGGGCCGCCGGTGCCGTCGAGCCGCTCGAGGTGCGCCTCGACGGCGGCCGCGACGTCTTCCATGCCGTCAATCTTGCGGAGCATGGTCGCGCCCAGCGTCGCGTAGTCGTAGCGGTTCTCCTCGCGGCCGAGGGCGCCTTCCGGGGCCCCGAAGCGGCCGATCTCGTGGAGCAGGGCCGCCAGCTCGATCTGATGCGCGTCGGCCGGGGGGACCTCCATCACCTGGCACATGGCTCGGGCGCAGGCGTGCACCCGCTCGCTGTGGCCCTCGGTGGCGGCCGGCGAGGCCTGCTCGTGGGCCGAGATGAGGGTGCGGAAGACCGACAGGAGCCTGTGGCGGCTCTCCTCGTGGGCGCGGATGGCCTCGCTGGCCACGGCGGCCTGAAGGGCGATGGCGGTGGCGAGGCGCAGATGCTCGTCGGTGAACAGGCGGTCGAGCGAGCTGCTGTGCAGGTAGAGCACGCCCTCGAGGTGCTTGTGGGCGAGCAGCGGCGCGCAGATCACGGCGCGGATGCCGCGCGACACCACGCTGGACGAGGCCGAGAAGCGCGAGTCGCTCAGGGCATCGCTCACCAGGAGCGCGCGGCTGTGCTGGAGCGCCCGGCGGACGATGGTCGAGGAGATGGTCAACTGGCTGCGCTCGACGCGCCGCGCGTGGGCCACGGGCACGAGCCGCCCCTCCTCGCGCACGAACACGTACGCCGCGTCGGCCCGGACCGCCGCCATGGCGATGTCGCAGACCTTTTGCATCATGCTCTTGACGTCGAAGGCCGAGCTCACGGCCTTCGCCACGTCGTAGAGGACGGCGTAGTGGACGTTTGCGTCGGCGACCGCCGCGCCCTCCGAGACCTCCGTCTGCGCGTCGAGCGAGAGCTCGACCGTCGCCCCGATGTCCTCCTCGCCGCTACTGAACTCCGGCTCCTCGGGCCGCTTGGGGGCCGGCTCCTCGAAGACCACGAGGGTGGCGCCGATCCGCACGAGGTCGCCCACCCGCAGCAGGGCCTCCTGCTTCGGCTCCAGCCGCTCGTCGTTGAGGTAGGTGCCGTTCCGGCTCCCCAGGTCGCGGATGAAGTACATGTCGCCGATCGCAAAGACCTCGGCGTGCACGCGCGACGCCGCCGTGTCCAGGACCTGCACCCCGCCCTCGCGTCCGAGCTGGACCAGCTCGGACGCCAGGGGGTACACCTTTCCCTGCGCCGGCCCGTTCTTGACCCGCAACTGTGGCATGGGCCCTTCCTCGCCAAACGAGCGTTACCCCTCCTGCATCAACTGGCCTCAATCATACCCTGCGCGTGCCCCAGTGTCAAGCCTGTTGCGGGGCGCGGGCCTGGCCCCGAACCCTGGCAACGCGACCCGCCTTCCGGAAGCCCGACCCTCCCCCTACCCGCTCCCGCACACCCTGTCTCCTCACTCGAACCTGACGTCCTCTTACCAGATGAGCTTGCGGGTGACGCTGAGGAAGAACTGCGGCCCGTCAATCTCCACGACCAGCTCATTCCTGCCGCGCTGGAGGTCCACGGGCAAGCGCTCCTTGCCGGCGTGGAAGCCGGTCCAGGCGGAGCCCTGCTCGTGCAGCTTCCTGCCGTTGAGCCACACGGTGGCGATGCCGATGCCGGTGTTGACGAAGGCGTTCGCCGGCTCGCCGCATTCGACGACGGCGACGGCCTGCACGAGGCCCTTGCCGACCACATCGTGGACCCGCAGGCCGAAGCCGTTGCGGCGCTCCTGCTCCCACCAGTCCTCAGCCGAGGGCTTGGATGGGGGAGGGGGGTCGGGCAGCGTGTAGGTCTTCCACGAAGCGTCGGGCGCAAGCTGGCCCACCGTGGCCTCGGTGAGCCGCTGCGGCTTCCCCCGCCCATCGAGCGGGGCAAGGCGCATCCTCCACTCACGCACGACGCCGGGAAAAAGCGTGGGCCGGAACTCGCGGGGCAGCGGCACGTCGCGGTGGCCCATGGCGTCGAGGACTGCGCGGGCCATGAGACTCTGGCCAAGGTAGTTGGGGTGGATGCCGTCGTCGGCCATCAGCTCCTTGCCCTGGCCTCGGGCCGCCTGCATCAGGGCGTTGGTCTCGGCCACGGGATACCCTTCCTCGGCGGCGGCCTTGCGGATGACCTCGATGTATTGAGCAATGACCCTCTCGGCGGCCTCGGCCTTGGCCTTCGCCGCTGCGTCGCCCCCCTTGCCAGGGCTGACGATGCACGGGGTGAGAAGGAGCATCGAGCCGCCCTGGGCCTTCACCTTGGCGGAGATCTCGCGGAGCGCCCGCTCGTACTCGGCGGGCGAGACGCCCCGCAGCGCGTCGTTCGTGCCCGCGCTGAAGGTGACGAGGGTGGGCTGGAAGGCAAGCACGGTCGTCTCGAGGCGGGCCGCCATCTGGGGAGCGGTGTCGCTCGCCACGCCGGCGCAGATCACCATTGGGGCAGGGCGCCCCGCCTCGCGCAGCGTCTGCACGATGAGCTGCGGATACGTGCAGCCATCGGTGATCGAATCCCCGAGGCACACGACGCGTGGCGGCGGCGATAGACGCAGATGCCGGGCGCCACGGGGCGCGCAGGTCGCGGCGATCACAGCAACCGCCACGACCGCCATCAGTCCCCGCCTTCGTCCAGTCAACACCTTCTCCTCCGAGGTATCGGCGGGCATGTACAGGATTTGCATAGTTGTTCAACTATGCAAATCCTGTCTACCCCAATGGGCAGCGACCACCTCCAGCAGACGCGCGTGAAGCGGCGTCACACCATCGCGGGCCAGTTGATAGAGACGGCGCCCCCTGTGTCGCGTCACGCGGACATAGCCCCGCCGCATGAGCTTCCGGACATGCCGGCCGAGGGCCGCCCCCGACATCCGAAGTTCACGCGTCAACGCCGCGACGTCCGCCGGTTTGCTGTTTGCGAGACGACGCAGGATCTGGATGCGACGAAGATTCGTGAACGCGGTCGCCGCATGGAAGACGACCGTATGGGATTGGGGTGGGGGGGCCATTGCTGTCACGCTGGCGCTCTCGGGAGGGCGCGTGCGTGACTTGGTGGGGGATTCAGCGCGCAAGGCGTCCCGCAGCCAGGCGAGCACCTGGCCACTGAGCGCGTCGTCGCGGTAGGGGGACCGGGCAATGCAGAAGCAGCGCAGGCCCGAGCGCCGCCGCAGGATGAGCCCCGCGGCGGCAAGGCGCGCAAGATGAGCGGACACGAGGTCCAGCTCGATCCCCAGCTCGCGCGCGAGTTGGCTGGGCGTCGCTTCCTTGACGCCCAGCAGGTGGGCGAGGATGCGCAGCCTCGTCTGGCAGGCTACCGTGCGCAGGACGCGGACGATGACCTCATCCATTCCCGTGCCCCTGAGAGAGATTGGACACTCGAACAACTACGCAATGCTTGCCTCTCACCGACCACCCACGGCGTCCTCCCCTGTCGCCTCGGGCCAGCCACGCCGCGCGTGCAGGCCGGAGACAGACATTGCATACTTGAACAAGTATGCAAAACCTGTCCTCCCGCGCAAACGGCACGGCACCCGCGCGGACGCCCAACATCATCAATCCCGCCGGCCCCCGCTCGGCGACCACGGAGCCTTGACCTCGACAGCAGCGCCATCAGCAGGGAGAGGAATTGCGTACCTGAACAACCATTCAACCCCTGTTTGTCGCAAGGCACCCAAGGCTTCCCCCCTGCCGCTTCGGGCCGCCCAGGCCGTGGGCGCAGGCAGGAGACAGGAATTGCATACTTGAACAAGTATGCAAAACTTGCTCTGCCGCGCAAGCGCGAACGCACCCGCGCGGACGCCGAACGTCACCGATGCCGCCGGCGCCCGCGAGCGACCGCGAAGGCTTGACGTCGAAAGCTGCGCCATTGGCCGGCAGAGGAATTGCATACTTGAACAGCTATGCAATTCCTACTTCCCGCGGGATGCCCAACGCCACCCGCCGCTGGGGGCCAGGCAGGCCGAAGGCCGGGGCAAGAGACAGGAATTGCATAGTTGAACAAGTATGCAAGACTCATTCCCCTGCGCGAGCGGGAAGGGGCCCAGGCGGACGGCCAGTGCCGCGACGAGGGCGGGCCACCGCGGGGCCTTGGCCTGAACACGGGCGCTATTCGCTGGCATCGGGCTCTCCGGCTCGTCAGTCCCACACGGCAGGACGGTGCGCCGGAGCCGCTATACCATGCCCCGCGCCTCGCAGACGGCGCGGATGAGGAGGGGCCAGGCAATCGTGGCGTCGCAGTGGACCTCGGCGTAGCGCCCGCCCTCGTCGGGGCTGACGAATTTGCCCCACGACACCCCCTCGGAATACGTGCAGCCGCTCAGGCCGCCCCAGTGCACCGGCTCGGGGCACAGGCGCACGCCGTACTGGAACCGCGGCACGGGCAGGGCGCTGCCGACACGCATGTTGATGATGTCAATGAACGGCGCGACCTGCTGCGCCCAGTTGCGCGGCACGCCGCCGCCCACGGTGAAGATGCCCAGGCGCTTCGCCCGCAAGGCCCGCTTCGCGTAGTCGTGGAGATCCAGGTACGGGTTGAAGTTCGGCGCGTGCTGGAAGAAGGCTTCGAGGTTCTTCTGCTGGCGCCGGGCCTTCGCCTTGGCGAGGATGTGGGTGGCGAGGTCGAGGCCCAGCTCGGAGTCGGTGAAGGCGGGGACGTAGACGGGCACGCCCCTCTCGAAGGCGCAGCCGAGGATGCTGGGCATCTGGCCCTGCTCGACGAGGTAGCGGCCGATGGCGAGGGTCACCTCGCTGGAGCAGGTGGGGCGCGACCAGTCGAACTTCGCCAGCACGGCGCTCATCACGCGCTCGGCCTCGCAGAGGTTGGCCTCCATCTCGAGCGTGTCGTAGACGCGGTTGTAGCCCTTCTCGTAGAGCTCCTTGTCGGGGGTGCTGGGGTCGTGCCGGTAGTGGGTGAGGCCGATGGCCTCGGTGAGGCCGTGGGCCATGAGGGCGCCGGTCGAGATGACGATATGGGCGAGGCCCGAGTTGATCATCTCGCACACGACCTTGCCCATCTTGGCCACGGTCATGGCCCCCGAGATGGTGAGGACGATCGTGCAGTCGGGGTCGTCGGCCATGGCCCTGAGCACGTGGAAGGCTTCGCCCAGGTTGCGCCCGCCGAAGGCGGTCTTGGCCATCGCCTCGAGCATCTCGGCGAAGGTGCGGGTCGAACGCACGTCCAGCGCCTCGAGCGGCTCGAGCCCGTCCTCGCGTCCGTCGTGGAGGTTCTCGCGCTCCATGCTGTCCTCTCATCAGGCTACAGGGGGTGGGAGTGAGGCTGGGCGGCGGCGGGATGGGGCAGTGGGATGGCTGGACAGTTGCCCGAGCGTCCCGTCATCCATCCATTCGTCCACCCATTCAGTGGTCCGCTGCCTAGGTCGTGCAGCCGCTACCTGCGCGACGCCGGCGGGGGCTTGAGGAGCTGCGGGTAGCGCTTGGCGACGGTGCGGAGCAGGTCGAACGTCTCGGGCGGGAAGCGGCAGCCGAGGGCCGTCTTGTCCGACGCCTTGTCGGCCAGGGGGCTGCCCTCGGGCAGGCGATAGTCGGGGCCGTGCGGGTCCGCGAAGGGGGGCCGCGTGGCGCGGACGAGGACCTCGCCCTCCGTCTTCACCTGGTCCTTCGGCCACGGCCTCGTCTGGGCGTAGAGGGCGGTGTCCTTGAGGGTGACGGCCACCTCGGCACGCTTGTCCTTCGCCTTGGCCCTGCCGTCGGCGACCAGGAGCGCAGCGAGGATGCTGTCGGTGACGGTGTTGTTGCGCGAGTCGTCGGGGACGGTGAGCGGCCCGATGGCGGTGACGTGGTTGAGCTTCACGTCGCCCTTGAGCACGCCGTCGCCGATCACCAGGCAGTCGGTGAGGGTGACCTTGCGGAACGCGATGTCGTTGCCGACGAGGATGGAGCCGACGATCTCGCCGCCCTCGACGGTGGCCTTGTCGGCCAGTTGGACGGCGCTGTGGCGCGCGCGCACGTCGGCCATCTTGTCGAGCCGGAGGATCGAGGCGGCCAGGGTGACGTTCGTCACCGGATGCCTGGTGAAGGCCGAGTCGACGTTGTGGATGGCGACGCAGTCGCGGAGGGTGATCGAGCAGTTGATCTCGAGGTCAATGGCCGCCTTCGTGTTGGCGAACTCGAGGTTTTCGAGCCAGACGCCCTTGGCATCCTTCGCGAACTTGAGGATCGTGTCGCGCTTGACGCCGCCGTCGAGGCGGGGCCGCTTGTCGCCCATGCCCCGCAGGATCAGCCCCTCGGCCGTCTTGCCTGGGACCGCGATGTTGCCGCGGGAGTAGATGCCCTCGTCAATCTCGATGGTGGCCCGCGGCTTCTCGATGGCGGCCACCGCCTTGTCCACCGAGGCGTGGGCTCCTCGGGTGCCGGGCGACACTTTCAGGAGCTGGCCGCGTGCGTCCACGGCCTTCTGCATCGCCTCGACCGTGGGGGTGAGCTTCTTGTCCGAGAGCAGACGGCTCGCGGGCGACGCCTGCCTCAGCGCGGCGAGGTGCTTCTTGCACTCGTCGAACTGGTGGGCGCGGAAAGCGGTGGCGGCCCTCTCGTAGCACTCCTTCGCCTTTGCCTCGTCGCCAGGCTGCGGGGGCTTGGGCTCCGGCTGCTTCTGCTTGGGCGCCGGTTGCTTCTCTTTGGGCTCCGGCTGCTTCTGCTTGGGTGTGGGTTCTTTCTGTTTCGGCTCAGGGGGCGGCTCGGGCGGGACTTCGGCGACGCTGGGCGGCGTGTAGGGCTTGTAGGCCGAAGCGACCTCGTAGAGGCGCTCCTGCGCGACATAGTAATCGGTGTCGCCGAACTTCTCCTTGTAGCCGGCGAGGGCGGCGGCGGCGGCCCGCGACTTCCCCTCGAGGACGAGCTTGAGGGTGTCGGCGAACGCGCGGGCTGCCTGGACCTCCTTCTCGGCCTTCTCGGGGGGCTGGACGGGTTCCCTCAGCGCGTCGGTCTTGGCTCCCAACTCGCCCGCGCGGGCGAGGGTCGCCCTGGCCTTCTCGTCGCTTCCGAGGAGGAGGTACCAGAAGCCGATGGCAAGCTGCTGCGTGGGGTCGCCGAGCTTGACGATGCCGCGGAGCCGGGTCAGGCGCTCGACCGTGGGCTCGGCGAGCTTCGCCCAGGGGGTTTTCTCCTTCTCGTGGCCCCCGCCGCCCGTGACCACGGCGGTGATGCCCTCCTTGTCGGCATCGGTGAGGTCGCCATTGAGGCCGCTGACCCGCAGGTCGCTCTTGCGCAGCCGCGGCTCGGCGGTCTTGATGTGCCGGGCCACGGCGTCCCGGAACGTGGCCAGGGCCTCCGTGGCGGCCTTGCGCTGCTCGACCTGCGCGGCGAAGGCGGGGTCCTCGAACTTCAGCTTCCCCAGCTCCGCCAACGCCTCGTCGAACTGCCAGTTCTCGAGGAGAGCCTGAACGCCCTGGAGGCCCTTGGCCACCTCGGCCTGCCGGGCAGCGCGCCGCGCGGTCGCGTCGGCCGTGGCGCGCGCCGCGTCCACGCCCTTGACCAGCGTGGCCTGGCTCTCCTTGAACTGGTCAATCGCGTCCACCGCCTCCTTGGCCTTCACCACTTCCGCGTCGGTGCCATAGGTGTCCACGACGGCTTGCAGGGCGGCACGGGTCTCGTCGAGCTTGCCTTGGGCGGCGAGGGCTCCCGCCTTCTTGACGACGGCCTCGTAGGCCTTGGCAGCCTGGGCCTGGACCGCCGCCCTCGCCTCGGCCACGGCCTTGACGAGGTCGGCGTCCTCGTTGTCCTTCGTCAGCTCCTCGAGGACGGTGAGGGCCTTGCCGAACTGGCCCTCGGCCGCCAGGACCCCGGCGCTCCTCCGCGCCTCGGCGAGCCGGGCCTCCCAGGCGGGCGCATCCCCCTTCTTCGGCGCCTCCTTGGGCTCCTCCTTGGGCTCTGCCTTCGGCTCCTCTTTCGGCTCCGGCGGCTTCTCCTTCGGCTTCGGCGGCTCGACGACATCCTTGCCTTTGTCCTCGGGTTCCTTCTTCTCCTCCGGGACGACGGGTGGGGTCGGCTTCTCGGGCGGCGGGGCGGGGCTCTTCTCGGGCTCGGGCGAGGTGCTCGTGGCCGGAGCGACGGCCTGGGAGCGGCCGGACCCCAGACGCGGCACGACGACGATGAGGAGGCCGGCAACGACCAGCACGGCCGCCGCCACGGCGATGGCGACGGGCAGCGCACTCTTGCGGCCGCCCCTGCGCACCGTGGGCGAGCCGGTGTCGGTCTGAGGCAGGCGGATGGCGGTGCTCTTGAGGAGCGCCTGCATCGCGTCGAGCAGCTCCGTGTAGTTCTGGAAGCGCTCGGCGGGGTCCTTGGCGCACATTTTCTTGAGCAAGCCCTCCACGCTCTGGGGGACCTCGGGTGCGAGCGCCCGCGCCGACGGCATGGGCGCCTCGGCGTGCTGGAGGATGATCTCGGCGGTGCTCGAGCCGCGGAACGGCGGCCGCCCCGTGAGGGCGTGGAAGAGCACGGCGCCGAGGGCGTAGATGTCGGAGCGGCAGTCCACCAGTCGGGGGTTCTTGGCGAACTCGGGGGCCATGTAGAGCGGGCCGCCGTGCGTGCCGCGGACCATGCTCACGGACGTCCCCTCCAGGCTCTTCAGCAGCCCGAGGTCGGCCACCTTCACGCCGCCCCGCTCGGCCAGCAAGAGGTTCGATGGCTTGATGTCGCGGTGGACGAGCATCCGCTCGCACGCGTAGTCGAGCGCCACGGCTGCCTGGGCGACGATCTGCACCGCCTCGGGCAGCGGGAGCCGGCCCTTCCGCTCCAGCCGGTCGGCCAGGCTTTCCCCATCCACGTACTCCATCGAGAAGAAGTGATACCCCCGGTCCTCGTCAATGTCGAAGATCTGCACGATGTTCGGGTGGTTCAGCTTGGCGATGGCCTGGGCCTCGCGCTTGAAGTTCACCAGGAAGTCGGCGTCGCGTGCCGCGGCCTCGGGCAGCACCTTGATGGCCACGCGGCGCTTGAGCCCCTCCTGCACCGCCTCGTACACCGAGCCCATCCCGCCGTGCCCGACGAGGCGCGTGATCGTGTAGCCGCCCAGCCGCTGGCCCACGGCCAGCTCGCCGCCATCGGCAGGCTTCCGCGGCGGCGAAGGCTCGGGGGCGGCCGGGCTTGTCGCCTCGGAAGGGCCGGGCGCAGGGGACGGCGCGGGCGGAGCGGACGGCGCGGGCGCTACCTCCGTCGGCGGGACGGGCGCGGCGAACGTCATCGTCGCCGTCTGGGTCACCGACACGTCGTCGCCCGGCTGCTTCGGCGCCGAGAGCACGGTCTTGCACGTCGGGCACCGGAAGCGTTCCGCGCCCTCCGGCGCCGCCATCTTGCCGTTGCAGTTGGGGCAGGAGACGATCAGCTTGGCCACGGCGTGTCCCTCGTCCGGTAGGTCGCCTCTTCACCGCGCGCAATTATAGCGCCCCGTCGCCCGGCTTTGCAACAGCCGCATCCGTTCCGCTCAGACTCGTCCAGACTCGCCAGACTCGACCACTTCTGCGCGCCCGGGGGTCAGGCCACAACTTACAACTTATCTGTCCCCACTTTGGTTACGGGCTCGATCCCCTTGCACGTCCGGGCCGGCCGGCCTATAATCACACTGCACAAGGCACCGAGGGCATCACGCTGCACCGTGTGCGGGAGAAACGCCCGTGCCTGACGACCGTGCAGAGCCTGTCACCCTCAAGCCGCGGGTCATCCGCGTCTTCGTCTCCTCCACCTTCCGCGACATGCACGACGAGCGCGAGGAGCTGGTCAAGCGCATCTTCCCGCAACTCCGCAAGCTCTGCGAGGCACGCGGCGTCGCCTTCGCCGACGTGGACCTCCGCTGGGGCATCCCCGACGAGCGGAAGGCCGAGGGCAAGGTGCTGCCCATCTGCCTCGAGGAAATCCAGCGCTGCCGCCCATTCTTCATCGGACTCCTCGGCGAACGCTACGGCTGGGTGCCCGACGACATCCCCGGCGACCTGGTCGCCCAGCAGCCCTGGCTCGCCGAGCACCGCACCAAGAGCGTCACCGAACTCGAAATGCTCCACGGCGTCCTCAACAACCGCGCGATGGCCAACCGCGCCTGCTTCTACTTCCGCGACCCCGCCTACATCGAGCGCGTGCCCACTGCCCAGCGCGCCGACTTCGTCGAGGAGGACCCCCCGAAGCGCGCCAAGCTCGCCGCCCTGAAGCAACGGGTCCGCGACAGCCGCCTCGCCATCGAGCAGTACCGCGACCCCCAGCACCTCGGCGAACTCGTCCTCCACGACCTCACCATCGCCATCAACCAGGAGTTCCCCGAGACCGAGCCCCCGAGCCAACTCGACCGCGACGCCGCGGACCACGAGGCATTCGCCCAGAGCCGCACAGGCGTCTACATCGGCCGGCAGGAGTACTTCGACAGGCTCGACGCCCACGCCGCGGGCGACGGCCCGCCCCTCGTCATCCTCGGCGAATCCGGCTCAGGCAAGTCTGCCCTCCTCGCCAACTGGGCTTTGCGCCACCGCGAGAAGCATCCCGACGACCTGGTCCTGATGCACTTCATCGGCTCCTCGCCCTACAGCAGCGACTGGGCGGCCATGCTCCGCCGCATCCTCGGCGAATTCAACCGTCGCCTCGACCTCAAGATCGAAATCCCCGACAAGCCCGACGCCTTGCGCCTCACCTTCGCCAACGCCCTCCACATGGCCGCGGCCCGACTTTCCGGTGGCACAGGCGTCGGTGGCACAGGCGTCGGTGGCACAGGCGTCCCGCCTGTGTCTGATGTGGCACAGCCGCTCTCGGCTGTGTCTTCCCACAGGATCATCCTCATCCTCGACGCCCTCAATCAACTCGAGGACCGCGACGGCGCGCCCGACCTCGTCTGGCTCCCGCCCGTCGTCCCGGCGGGCGTCCGCCTCCTCCTCTCCACCCTCCCCGGCCGCCCCCTCGACGACCTCCGCAAGCGAGGCTGGCCAACCCTGGACATCGAGCCGCGCAACCCGA
>Ga0307379_10001582_pt1 | contig 35779 bp, 49 predicted proteins | sample UN2MG_FD_202237 | JGI IMG/M metagenome (GOLD analysis project Ga0307379, IMG submission 202237) | Soil microbial communities from Risofladan, Vaasa, Finland - UN-2 | ecosystem: Environmental > Terrestrial > Soil > Coastal area > Acid sulfate soil | place: Finland: Risofladan, Vaasa | collected...
AAACTTCTTATATGAACAATCTTTCCAAGACAAGTTAAGCGAACCTGTGGTAACAATAATTAAATCTCCTTTTAGTTCTGGCATATCCACAGGCTCAAGCCACTTACCGTTTTTAATATATTCTTCTACTAATCTATGGACAATCGTTCCTCGACTTGCATATTGCCTTAATTCATCATCGGATATCTTCCAGTCTTTATTCCAAGAAAGAATAGAAGTAACGGAAGGATATTTCTTACCATTCTTTTCTCTAAAGCGGATATTCTGATACTGTTTTTCTATTAGGTCAATCTTGGCTTGGTTGGCGGTCATATCAAATTGGAAGTGTAAGGCTTGCTTGAGCCTTGTAAAGCACTCCTCTACGCTTTCGCCTTCCTCTGGCTCGGCTGTTATATCAAAGGAAGGTTTAAGATTTTCGTAACTTGCGATTGGAATAACTCCGCTTAACCCTGCGTGGATTTCTTTTATCTTCATCTTAATTCCCTCCTTCTGTTATTTCTGCTAAGTTCTTTATATCTTCTTGGTGATCCTCTATTGCGTGTTCCTCGTTGAAATCAATAAATTTTGTTGTCCGAATAGCACAAAGGTGAGTACATTTCCAGCATTCTCGTTTGGCAGGGTGGATTTTTGTACAACGAATATATGTGCGCATTATTTACCTCCTAAAATTTGACCGGACAAAAAAGAAACCATAAGTTTTCTGCTTATGGTCGCCACATCCTTTTCAGGAGTCTTTCCTGCCCGGTTTTGTTTTAGGTTTTTATCGTGGCCTTGCATATTCATTTATACCTCTACTTTTTCTATCTCATAAATATAATTGACAATCTTATCTGACCATCCTGCTATCATTTCCCAACCAGATTGATATAAGATTGAGGGTTTGTATCCAGCAATGTTGACAATATAGCCATATTTAGCCCAACAAGGTATAATTTCATCGTGGGCTTGCTCGTCAGTAATAACAATTACTCTTTGGCAAGGGTCGCCATTTACTCGTCTCAAAGCATCACCTAAATATGTGCCATCTTGAGGTTGACTATTTATCACATCATCTATAAAAGCCATTCCTCGTTTGGTAGAAGTAACTTTGATTAAATGTTCAGAAAAAGAGTAAACCATAGTTTGAGAACTCTCTTTTAGAATTGCTGCCAGAGCAGAAGCAGCCTCTAATCTTCGCATATCACTTTTGGCTGATAATTGGCCGTCCATTGAGCCACTAACATCTACCAAAATAATAGTTACTCCTTCAAGTTTGGGAAGATTTTTGATAGAAAGCAAAAAGGCTTGATTTATTGCTTGTTTTATTTTTCCAGTAGATACATTTTGCTCGGCAGCAATAAATCTAAAAGGAAGGACTTTTGACTTAGTAATATTTTCACTATTAAGCAAAGCATTGCAGATTAATTCAATATCGCAACCTGCTTCTTCCATATTTCGCAGATTACGAAGTAAAGCCATATAACCAAGTTTGTTTTCTTTAATCAATCGTTCAAAGGTTTCTTTTTTATCTTTGCCTGCGGATAGTTTAACTTCCCAAGTATCGGGGCTTTCCAAAGTGCCATCAATAAGTTTCTTCCAAATGGCCTCTTGTTCTTTGTCTTTAGGTTTTGCGTGGCATAGAAATAGAACATCCCTTAACTTTACAGTAGTATTATCTCGGTTGTATTTCGCCAAAGCATAAGCAGAAAATTTAACAAATGCACGAGCCAAACCTTTTTTCACCTGAGCAGACAAAGGACATCTACCATCAAGCCAATACATAGCTAAAAATTCAGAGAGTTCATCTGGTCTTTGGATAATATTGCATAAGGTATTACTAACTATTCTTCCTTTAGTTAGACGGGCAAGTTCACGGGTAAGAAACAGGGGAACAGAGCGAAGGTGCATATCATTGCGGGTTTTAATGGCAAGTTCGGAGATAAACTCAGGTTTGACTTTTTGGCAGAGTTCTTTAATTCTTTCTGCCATATCAGAGCCTTTCTCATAAAAGGTATTCTCAAATAAAAGGCAGGTCATAACAGCACGGGTAAGTTCTTTTTCAGGGGATAAATTGACAGCTCTGCCACCTTCAAAAGTTTTAACTTGTGATTGCGTCTTAATGTTTACTCGTGCCATTTACAACCTCCTTTTAGTTATCTGGGGAACAAGTGGTTCAAGGGTTAACTTTTAGCAGAAGTATCCTTGACCTTCGCCACCAGAAAAATTAAGGGGAGAACAAGCGATAAGAGAGCCGTGCACGCCTTTCGGCTGCGTCCGTTCGCCAATAGAAGTATCTCTTATCTTCGCTACCCCAAATAATTGAGCAGGGAACAAACGATTGGAGTTTTTTCTTTCATAGAGAAGTATCTCCAATCTTCGCCACTGCATATTTTTATACCTTTCTTGCATTCAAATAAAATTCAACAGCAACTTCTGCAATCTTGCTTTTAGACCATTTTTCAATTATAGCAAGTTCTTGCATCCGCTTGTCAATTTCTTTTTTTACCCTTAGTGCAATTCTAACCTTTTCCATTTCGTTCCTCTTAATGACTAATTATACCATATTGAAATAGTTTGTCAACTAACTTTTGTTTTCTTAACATAGCGTCGGAAGGATTATTTAGGTAGGATTTTTTCTATTTCTTCTATTGCTAAATACTCCTTGTAAGTTTTATCTTTCTTTTTAGCATTGCAACTTCTATGAGCAATCGCTAAATTATTATAATTATTAGTTCCACCACGAATGAGAGGTATCTTATGTTCTAAGCAATCTTGTCTAAATTCAATAGGTTTTAAACAAAGATAGCAAGTAAGAGCTCCATATTGTTTTATATTATCCTCATAGACTAATTGGATTGTCTTTAAATCTAATTTTCCTGCTTTTCTTTTTCGTAATCTTGCTATTTTATTATAATATGAACGAGGATATCCTCTATATTTCCAATTTAAAATTCCTTTCCTTGAACATTTTTTGCACCTTTTATATTTTCTTCGACTTAATTGTTTACCACAATTTAAGCAATCAGGCAATCCTCCTTTCCAATTAGGATGTTTTTCTTTAGGTTGCCCCTTCTTAAATTCGGTAGCAGGAGAATGATGTTGTCTTTTTCTTATACTACCAGAATTAGTATATCCCTTTTTTCCTGCAAGCCAAGTAATATGTCCTTTTTGAAATCCACATTGTTCTTGATGGCTATTAGGATGTTTCCCACGACTATATTTCATTTTATTTTCCAAATTAAAGGGCAACCTTCAGGTATCCAAAGGAAAACGGTTAAGTTCTCCAACCATCCAGTCGCCCAATTTTAACAATAAAAAATCCGCTCTCCTTTGGACAATATAAATATATCATAGAAAAGACGAAAAGTCAAACTATTTAATTATTTTTTGGATATCTTCTAAACTTCTAATTATACAATAAACTCTGAAAGGCGGCAAATGGAAATTTTCCCTAAAGGCTTTCTGATAATCCGACAATGGATTTTTACCTACTTTGCATTCCCAACCATACATTGTCTTATCAGACGCAAAAGAGAAAATGTCTGGCAGGCCTCGCATTAAATCGGGAGAGGCGATAAATCCGCCACCTTTTAAAGGCGTTCCAATTACATTTACCTTACCGGCAATATGGCCTTTACTCCTTAAATAGATAAGGGCTTGCCTGCGCAGATGGGTTTCCGGATTGTCCTTTTTCTTAGGCCGGTTGTATCTGTATGCTTTACTTAAATACGGGCTTATTGCCATGATCAAGAAGGGCAACTACGCTTACTGGGATGAATTGTCTCAAATTCACAGGAACTTGAGGCCAGTAATATGTAATTGCCCCCTTCCTTTATATTAGAATATTAACCTTGTGATTATCTCGCCACTTCCTTCTTTTGTAAACATTTCACCCATTGGGGTAAGTCCAGCAATCCCTATCTGCATTCTTCCTTCCTTTATTATAGGAATTATATTTAACACAGGAACTGCTGAGGTCTTAAACTCCTTCAACAATTCAACTCGGAAATTCATAGGCACGGCATCGTTTCTGCCGGAGATCGTATCTGCCCATTCATCACACCAAGACTCTTCTTCAGCAAACGCAGGCAGGGATATGGCCAATACTCCTACCAGTAACATTAACGCTAATATCAATCTCATTCTAATCCACCTCCTTTTCTAATACTTTGCTTTCACTCAAATCCTTTCCGGAAGTAATACCAGCTTCTACTTGGGGCACAATATCTAATTTGCCACCAACAAGAAAAGCCTTCTTCGTCAGCTCAAAGCAAAAGTAATCTTTATTCCTCTGCCACTTATTTGCCTTTTGCTTTAGTCTGAATAATTTAAGCAATCCCAAATAAACAACTCCGAGATAATCATACTTCATGTTTAACTTGCTTACCAGATAGCTGATAGTCCCATCTAAATCATAGATGTATTCCGCTTTAATCCTGTATATATCAAAAGAAGTTTTTATCTCTTGAATATCCCGCGCTCTTACTCCATAGCCAGACATTGCTTCGATAGCCAGTCTCATCTTGGGAGACACACAAATTGCAACGTGGGTATACTCAGAACCTGTTCCCCAAGCAATGAGTTTAGAAAAGCCTCTTTCTCCTTTAAAAAGAAGTATGTCTCCAGCCCTTAAATTATTCAATTCTTTTGCCTCTTTACTTTATCATTTAAGTAAACACAAACTATCCCCGCAAGTATCAGCAAACCTATTACTATCCAGAAAGTTATCAACGCGTCCTGTCCCCTTTTCTTATTTGCATATCCTTCTTGTGGTGCTCATCAAGCAATTCTTTCAAGTTGACCTTGCAGAGCATCAGTTGAGTTAAGTATTCGTCAATTTTAGTATTAGCGCCTCGTTTTACCTTACAGATTCTATTTATTATTCCGTCTTGCCTGAGCAGATTTTTGTTGACATCTTCCCAATTTTCAAGATGCTCTTTTCTCTGCTCGAATATATTCTTATATTGTTTGTCGGTCATTTTGCCATCACTCTAAATGCTAAAGCTAATATCCCAGACACAATCAATCCAACAAGCCAGAAATGAAGATTTATCTTTGTTTCCAGAATAGTAACTTTTTTGGGTATACCGTTAAGGGATTTTAATTGCATAACTACTGTGGTGCGAAACTTTATTTCATCCTTCAAATCGTCTAATTCCTGCGATGTTAACTCAATCTTTTCATTCACGATAATACTCCTTTACTTAAAATAAACCTTTGCACCTTTGGAAATAATCACTTTCACAACTGTTCCCAGCCCGCCTCCCCACGCAGACATCCTGCCTTCTATAACTATATCTTTATCAGTTACCCATACTTCAGGATAGGTGGGGATAGATATAATCTTCCAAGCCATATTTGCTTGGGCGTAGAATATAAAACATAAGAATAATAGTATTGAGATTAGGATTGTTTTCATTATTGTTTTCCGAACCATCCGAATGCTCCTCCACCTGCTCCTGCCGCCGTAACATCATCTTGGTCTGCTCCGATGTTTATTTTGTAATCTCCTGTCATATTTCCTGCCGCAAGAACATTTCCAAATTGTAGTCCTGCGTCTAAACAGGGGCTTCCAGCCAGTAAAGTGAAATCAGGCGTAGCCGCAGAGGGGTCGGTCATAGTCGCACTTGCGTCAACCTTATTAGCCCCAGCAGTTACATTAGTCCTCGTCGGCGTTGCTCCACCCCAGCAGTTGTGGTCAAAATAACTATTATTTTGTTCAGTATCCCAAGAGGCTTCTGTTGTACAACCTTCTATAATATTGTTAATTACCCTAATGTGTTCTCCCGTAGTTCCTGATATTCCTGTAGTGCAGTTGTATATAGTATTATTTACAAATACTCCTCCAGCCTGAGCTATTACGTCTATTCCAGTCGTGCAAGTATCAATGATATTATTGATAAGGGCTGTTGTAGCGAAACCTCCTCCTATCCCAGTAGTTGAGTCGTGAGCATAACAAGATATAACAGACATACTTCCAGTCGGTTCAAGAGCAACACCATTAGTAGATACGCCTTCACAATCTATTATTAAACAGTTATAAGCAAAAATACCAGAACGGCCAGCGCTTTCACTACTATTATAACCATAGCAGTTTTTGAAATATCCATAATAACCCATATTCAAACCGTCATATTCAGTTGAATTTACTCTTAGATTTTCAACTATCCAGTATCGGTAAAAATCAAATAAATTTGCCCCTGCCTCAATTAAAGGTCTATCCGTTCCCGTTGGATTATCCCCTCTTGTGGAGTCATACCCATCAACAAAAAAAGGAGCTACAGCAGTTCCTGTTTGGGTATTGGAAATACTTTCTCCTATAGTGTGTGTATTTCCTGCTCCACCACCGCTGATGTAGACTGTATTTCCTGCTGTTAAGGCTTCAAAAAAGTCATCATCTAAAGCACTACCTAAAGCAAGACACCCACCGACATTACCCGTTGCGGCAGTCATATTCTGTCCACCAACAGCACAGGTGCGGTCTATAACTACGGTGTTTCCGTTAGTATAAGCAGTTATCTCATACCACCCGACTGTAGCTTGTGTTCCTGATACGATATGAATAACATTGCCTATCATCGCCTCGGTAAATCCACCTGTTACAGAAGTTAGGTTAGTAGCAGTATCAAGACAGGCTAAGTCGGTAAGAGTAAGTATAGGTGCACCATTAGCGGGTAACGAAGCGTGAGAATAATCTGTCCCTGCTGCCCCTGCCGTAAATCCACCGCCGTTATTCATAGAGGCAGAGGAAGATTGCCCCGTCGTTCGAATTTCCCAAAGTATCGCTGCGTCTAAAGCAGCAAAACAAACTTTAGGGAATAGGAATAGCAGTAATATTATTAAGAGTTTTTTCAAAGTTTTCTCGCTCCTCTTTTGTAAATTTCTTTTCAGGTATACCTTTAGGGTCAATGCTTACACCTGCTTTTAATCTTTGTTCTTTGTTCAAAGGTTCTTTAGGCGTTAAGTCAACATTAAGTTCCCAATCCTCCCAGTCATTCTGGACTTTTATCTTACGATTATTACATCTTGTAATTGTGTCTTTGATAATAGTGTTTTTAATTTCATCTACATAAATGTTGTCTAAATTGCACCCGTCAAAAACAACTCCTGTCATTCCGTCGGGGAATATATCCTTTGCAACTTCACCCTCAACCCATTCTTGGTAAAAACAGGAGCCTCTGATTATAGTATTGTTAAATTCTTTCGGGTCTATATCTTTGAAGGATACATCGTGATAAGGAAAACCTTGATTAGAGTATTTAACATTAGTAGGCTTGTCATATTTCTCATTGATAGTTTCGGCAGAACAAACTCCACAAATCAAAAGGAATATCCAGAAGTATCTCATAAAACCTCCTATTCTGGTATGTAACCTAAAATCGTTAGTTCGTAGTAAACATCAGCATCAGCAGGGTCGGCGTCTAAGGAAATGTAAACTTTCTTCCCTGCTGGTATTATGCCGCTTCCTAAATCACTGGCCGCCATATTTGTTTCGGATGAGTTGCCTGTCGTAGTGTCTAATGCGTCAATCAATACAGCATTACCTCCAGGGAAAGCCCCTGCTCCGTTATCATCACAATACTTAAGGTCTCCTGTCAGTTCAGTGACAGGGTCGGCAGCATTGCACTGCACATACCATTTAGTTATCACTATGCCTGAAGGGTATCTATCAGCGTGAAGCCACATCAGAGGCCACTCTGCGTCCTCATCCCAAGCAGAAGCCAGAACCAATGAGCCGTGCCATATTTCAATGGTAGGAATTATTTTTGCTATTCCGTCGTTTACTCTTATAAAGTCCTCATCATTATGTGTTCCTATTCCTATAGGAAAAGTTAGCGTTGCACCATCATTTGAATACATTAACGGAAACCCACTGTTACCAACGCTAAATCCCGAGCCATCATCTGTTCCATAGAAGAGAGCAAAGTTATAAGTCGAGTCTGTGTGATAATGAAATCCATAGGCAGTATTATCGGCAGTAGACCTGAGATAGATACTCGGATGCCAATCCTCAATAATAAAGTCATCACTTACAACAATGTCATTTCTTGTGCTGTCGTAGGTGATATACTCATCTCCACCCCATTCAATTTTCTCATCATCAGCAAGGTTAAACTCTGCGGCAGCACAAGCACCAGTACCGAAGTCCATATCGTCGTCAGTAAGAATTGCCTCTATCTCATCGGCGGTGTCAACATTAGGGTCAAGCTCAACAATAGCTGCTGCCAAAGCCGTAGCGTCAAAGTTATCAACATCACCGTCAGCACCCGTATCTAATGCAACTATCGCGGCGTCAATATCATCCATAACATCTTGGATATTTGTGTTTGCAGAGAAGTCAAACTCATCCGTCATAGTGATGTCATCCGCACCTACTACAGTCGCACCCATACCCCAGTTTATATGAGTATCATCTATACTGTCGGCAACATAATTATCGCTGTCTATAACAGCACCGTTGAAGTCGGTAAATGCTGTTGTGCCGTCAAGAACATTGGTATACCAGGCCTCATCGGTAAATGAGCCATCATCATCAGCGTCAAAGTTATGCAGGTAATCATAAACATCATCTTTCTCTGGTGGCCCGACATCAGCGTTCCAACCCGCGGCATAGGCCTCATCTACCGCCGCTCCCTCATCTCCCAGATAATCAATATCCGCCCAGTTGATATGTTCGTTGTCAATGGAGTCAGCGTTATAGTGTTCAGAGTCAACACCATCATCAGCAATCTTTGTTTCATCTATAACATCGGCCGCCAAATGTATTGCGTCAATAGAACCATCAACATAATCATCGGAGTCAATAGAATTGTCCGCCATATCAGCATTAGCTATGGTGTTGTTCGTAATCATAGCTGAGGTTACAGTTGCCCAAGCGGGGTCTGTGCCGTCGGTGGTGAGAACAGTAGAGGCTCCGCCTATTGCAGTCCTTGTCCACGCAGGTGTAGCGTTGCCTGTAATTAAATCCCCTCTTACGGGAGTAGAGTCTGTCGTGTCGTTGTGTATAACACCGTCGAGCAAGGCATTAGCAGCCGCAGCAAAACGGATGATTAGGCTTTCTCCTACCGCTTGCGTAAACCAAATCCCAATGGTAAGAACAAATAAATAGATTAAGATTCTTTTTTTCACATTAGCTCCTTTTTTACTTGACAGCTCATACAGACAATGGTATACTATTTATATGGATAAAAAATGTATTGTTTGTAAAAAATCTTTTCAAGTTACCAAAAGGAATAAAAAACAAAAATATTGTTCTTACAAATGTTATTGGGCAACTCTTTCTAATACTATGCAAGGTAATACGCACGGATTTACAAAAGGTCACGGAATGAACAAAGGAAAAAATAATCCTATGTACGGAAAACCCTCTCGGAATAAAGGGAAAAAGTTGCCTCAATTTTCTGGTAAAAATGCTTTTAATTGGAGAGGTGGTAAGACAGGTAATAATGGATATATTATGCTTCGTTATCCCACGCATCCTTTTTGTGATGGTAGAGGATATATCCGACGTTCCCACCTTATTATGGAAAAGAAACTTGGGCGTTACCTTAAACCTAAAGAAGTAGTGCATCATATCAATAAAATTAAATTTGATGACAAAATAGAAAATTTTATAGTTTTTAAATCCAATGGTTATCATCTTGTTTTTCATCGTTGGGGTTATTGTAATCCAAGATATATTGTTTTTGATGGTCGCCAATTATAAACACTCCTTATAATGTTTCTCCCAATTTATCGCTCGTGTATTTAATACAAATCCCGTGCAGTTCTGCTGTGTCCGTTAAATCGTCAGCCCCATCGGCTCCCAATCTTTTTAATCTGCAATGAATGCAAGCATCGGTTGCTCCTGGCAAATCTATTCCCGTAATCTCTGCTGTAATGAACCCGTTTGCCTGTGCTATCGCATTAGAGTTAACTGTTAAAGTTTCCTGTGCTGCCGCAGTTGTATCTTCTCCTGGAGCGGTATAAAGATATTCTAATTGCCATACTGCTGTTTCCGTGGTAACTGTTGTGTTTGTAGACCACCCTATATCAAACGAAGGTGCTACAGTTTTATCCATATCAGAAGGGACTTGTAAATTAAAAACTATCGTATCATCATCTGCATCTGAAAACTCCCATACTCCACTTATTCCCCATTCTTTAAATGTTGCTGGTTTGGTTCCTGGTTCTTTCAGAGCATTAAAGGGAAACCAACGAGTTTTTATTACCCTTGCTGTGCCTGCTAAAGTAAATTCGCCATCATCAGCAAACTGGGCATAATTCGTAGCCCCCCCGTCATCTCCTATAACTACTGTATTAGCATCAAGTATTATATCGTCAGTAGCGGCATTAGAATTACCCACGATATTTAAACTATCCCCATCGTGTTCTACATAACCGTCCTGCCACTCCCCCCAGTAAATCTTTTGTGAGTCGCCGTCTAATTGCCAGTCAGCCCCAGAGAGGTCAACAATACCCCAATTACTATCACACCCTGAAGAACCAGCTATCTGTATTGCTCTGGCTACTGAAGTTGATGAACCTCCTTCTGTCGCACCGTCAACATCTATTCTTAGCCCCACCGCCTGGACTAATACATTTCCACTTACTAAGTTAGCGTTCCAATTTACATCAATATCAGCACCAAGAGCAATGCCCTGACAATTATTTCCTCCTGCGCTTGTGTCGGAAATTGTGGGGTTTCCATCCACTCTTGAATAAAGTCCTACCCAGTTAAACCAGTTCTCGCCTGTGTTGCTTGTGTCCATAGCGGAGTCATTATCCAGATGATTATAACTCCCATACTGGTATTGATAAGTAAAGGGAGCCACTAAATTATTGGTCATTGTTGAGTCATCGTTAACCTTATTTATAATTCCATAAGTATATTGAGTTCCATTGACATTGGCATTAGTATGCTTGGGGCAAACATTATTCTGTATTCCTGCGTAGTTTGCCAGATTGCCTGTCCCAACATTCAAGTCCCTAATCATCTCTAAAGTTATCCCAGTAGCAGATGTTGTATAGTCAGTGGTACTTCCGTCAATATAAATAGCCCTTGTGTCGTCAGCGGCTAATGTTAAATCAAACAGATAAGCAGGGGTAGCTCCTATGCCTGTATCAGCCATTACTGTCAGGGTAGGTGCACCTGTCCTGCCATTAAAGGTTATATACTTCCCAGCCGTAGTAGAGTAAACAGAAAAGTCAAGGGCATCTGAACCACCATCGGCAGAGCCTACCTTAAAGTATGTATCGTCGGTATTTACATAGCGGCCAAGGTAAATATCTCTTACATATCCAGTATTGCTTGCTACATCATAGGTTTCATTGGCGGTGAAGTAGATATTTCGTAAGGAGAGGTCGCCGGTGAGGGGATCATTGGAGGCGTCGAGTTTGAGATAAGTAGTAGGTAAACTTCCACCAACAAAGTCAATAGAGAGGGTTCCATCGGCATTAGCAGTTAAAGAGGTATTGGGATAGATATATTTCCAGTAGTATCCGGAGGGTGAAGTATCTACTTCTTCGGCCTGTGGGCGGGCACGGCTAATAGGTTGTGCAGAAATATCTTGACAGGAGAGGGTGAGGGAGAGTATGATTAGGGGGATGAGAATTAAAGATTTTTTAATAAAGGTAATTTTATTGCTTTTGATAGCACACCTCATTATTTTGTTCTTTAGGCCGATAAAAATTCAACATCTAAAACCTCAGACAAATCCAATCTCTATGAAATACGGGATAAAGTAATCATCTTATTCCATATTTTTCCGTTATAGGGTTTTTTAATCTTGTTTCTAATAAACCATACTTTTCTGAAAGAGGATTTCTTCCTATCTTAGCTTTTATTTCTTTTCCATAGGTTGTAGCTACTCTTAATCCCATCGACCTTGCAAGAGCCTCAAACCCTTCTAACTCTCCGGCTAACCACCCTAATAAATTTTGTATTTGAATTGGTTGCCATCCTTTGATGGAATGCAATATAAAAGAGGGTATTTGATTAAATTCCAACGGCCCCTTTTTACCATAAGTCCAAATAACAGCTTTGCCTTTAGCCCTCTTTTCATCTAATCCCACCAATTCTTTAACAGTTGTAAATTTTCTTCCTGCCCAGTCAACACCTGTCAATGCTTCGTGGAAGAATCTATAAACCACACTTCCTTTGTGTTGTGCCGACCTAATTGGATGAGTGATAAATTTAAGAGGGTCTTTAAAATGCCCTAATACAGAAAAGTATTTTCTATTCTCTGTTTTTCCTCCGAGTGCCTTATATATGTTTGTTACATCTACATCAAGCCATCTAAATCTGCCCTCTTCCCAAGCCTGACTATAAACTTCTGGTGTATCCTCACCGTTTAAGAGAGCATTAGCAAGAACGGTTAAAAGTACCGCTTTGGTTAATATCCCAGCCCAAAACCTGCGGTAGAACTGTGTTTCTGCTTTTCCCCCTGCCCTGAATGCCTTTACCATTGTCCTGACATTACTTTCTGTCCAGTCAGGGGCTAATGCAAATAATCTGAATATATGCTGAACGGTAGGGTTTCTTCCCAGCCTTTGCAAATGTAACCCGCCAAAGTCATCATTTATTAAGTTGGCCACCATCTTTGCTAATTCGTCTGGAGATTTATCGGGATGTTTTTTAAGCATATTTCTATATTCTATAAGAAACGACTTGGCTTTAAGCCCTGCTCCGAATTCTCCGAATAGAAAGTCAGATTGTTTCTGGCGCAATGCCATTATTTTGTTCTTAATAGTTTTCGTTACTAAAGTCCTATCAAGAATTTTACCAATAATCGTTTTCTCTTTTAATAGTTCTTCGTTCCAATCCTGTTTTAGCCCTAAAGTTAAACCATTCTTAACCCCCAACATAACTATCGGATTTTCTTCCTCAATAGCCCTGATACCTTGCTTATAGGCTTGCCTGGGACTCATCTCTACCCACTTCTTCTGGTTAGTGCCAAACCAGTAGGAACGAGTAAATGCTAAATGGTGGAAGAATGAGCTTTGCAATATCCACGCTTTAGTAATAGCGTTATATTTAGTGATTGTATCTATTGCAGGAATACCTTTGAGTTTTGAAATTCCCAAAATATTATTTAGGTTGTTAGCTTGTTCTTTGGGTGCATATAATTCTCTTCTCTCAAATAGATTACCTTCTTTATCTACAAAGAAATTCTTGCCATAAGCCTTTGCTTCTTCTGCCTTGCCTGCCCATCTCCAAGACTTAAAATTAGGATGTTCAATTCTAACATATCCCTCAAGTTGTTTTGTGCTTAATAAAGACTCGCCTTCTATGGTCTTGAGTTTTTGCAGGGTTTTGATAAATCTTTTGTCCTCTATAGTTTTTACGATTTCTTCTTTGAGTATCTGTAAATTACTGGTTGCCCCTTCTACTTTTAGATTATATCCCTCAGTCCATCCTTGAACTATTGTTTCAAACCTTCTATGCTTTGCGTGTTTTGTGGTAGTTCCGAACTTCCTGAAGGGTGCTGCCTTGCCTTTTGGAATATCCCACACTCTTGCCGCATAGTTATCTAATACATTCTTAATAACATCGGATTCCAATGCTTCTAATCCCATTGTTTCATAACTTTGAGATATTTTATCGGCGATGGCTTTGATATTAAGTGGAAGATTTTGGGATAGGGTTACCGTCTTTTGCTGTTCTGGGGTTAATTTATCGTAAAGAGAAGCTACTTGTTCGGGGTTTCTCTTGCTGTCAATGTATATCTGAATTGCCTTGTCATATTCTTTAATCTCACTGTCGTAGCGGGTTTTACCCAATGCTGTTAGTGTTTCTTTTTGTAAGTTTCGTTTCTCTATGTTTGTTTGTAAAACCCTGACATCTTTTTTGCCAATCCATATATCTTTTTGTTTCTCATACTCTACTGCCACATCCCTGCCTTCGCCTTCCGGCCCCTCAAATCCTTTTGCATATTCTGGTGGTTTTGAGGGAGGTGCAACAGGTGGTTTGATTGTAGGTTCTTCAAGTACGCCAGGTATTTCAGGAAGTGGAGGAGTGGGGGCATACCCTTCAGGAGTAACATCTTCCACAATATAGTCTTTTTGTTTGTCTACTAATTTCTGTAAGTGCGGCGGGAGCTTTTCTACTTTAATACCGATTTTTATTTTAGCGCTTTCCACTGATCTACGAACTGCATTTAGTTCCTCAGTAGACATTTTTTCGCCAGCAATATTTTTCTTTGATTTAAGAATAAGTTCACCTTCAACAATACTATTTTTAATTTCCTGTATTCGAACTTTATCGGTTACAATAGGTTCCTCTGCTTTAAACTTCACTATCTTTTCTTTGGCTACTTTAGCAAATTCCTGTATAGCTTTTTCTTGAGGAGTAATTTTAACCTTCTTTAAGGGTTCAAATCCTTGAATTAAAATACCTTTTTCTACATCAGTTATAACAGGTTCTAATCCTTGCTCTTTAATTGATTTCAATACTTCTTTTTGAGCCTTCTCGGTGGTCATCTTCTTGGTTGGTACTTTTGCTGTGTAACCTTCCCCTACTGGTGGCCCAGTAGGAACACGCCACTCTTTTCCGGGAGCAAGAGTAACACTTGACCTCAAGGATTGAATATCCCCTAAACTTTTAGTAATCTCTTTTCCCGCTACACCTATGATTGCTTTCGGCCCAGCTACACTAATAATCTTGCCTACTTCTTTTCCTACTTTAACCAAATCGCCAGCACTAAATTTAACAGGCAAGCCAGCATATAATTCTGGTGTAGGTGTCTTTAATATGCCAGCCACAATGTTACCTACTTTGGGGTCAATTTGTGCTCTTCCTAAAATAGTTGCAATTTTATCCCTGGTAGTCATTCCTGCGGAAAATTTTACACCTGCTTTTTCCCATAAAGGAAGAGTCCGTTCAATCTTAGTAAATGCCTGCCTCTGGCCAGTAGTTCTTAATGCTCCCCTTAATTGTTTGAGAGGTTTGCCATAAACCAACAATGTCTCTATTGCTTCTCCTATTGCCCTGGGGATAAGGCTCGGAATACCTTTTTTTTGCAATTCCCACTTTGTGAAAGGTATTGTTTCAGAAATAATTGAGGGGGTTACTTCGGGTTTTAAAAATGATCTTAATGTTTTTACGGCTATTTCTCTTGGCGGTTGTTTCTTGATTAGTCCGGTTACGAGGGGTCGGATAGGTTCCTTCAGTCTTAGAAGGGGTTTAATAACAGTCTCAAGACCTTTCAAGGCTGATCTTTTTTCTTCAGGGGTTTTATGGAGAAAACTTATAGGTTGACGAATAATGTCGGTAAGGTTAGTTACATCTTTAGGCAGGGTTTTATAACGAGAGATTTCCTGTTTTTTAAGTTCTTCCCATTTTTCAGGAGGCATTACATCGGTAAGGAAACCGGCTACAGACTGAGAGATAATAGGTTTCTTGGCAACCGTAAATGCTCCTCCAGCACCTGTTCCACGAGTTCGTCCACCGCCAAACCCCTTGAACTTACCTTTCATAAAAGAGACAGGTTTTTTATCGAGTTCAGAAAGACCATATTTTATAGAAATAGGATTTGGCATTAGTTATTTACCTATAAGGTAAAGCAGCACCCTCAAAAAGTTTTTTTAGAAGAGATTTTTTAGGAGGTGCGGGTTGATAAGCTCCAATCTCGTCTGCATAATCCACAGGTTCTAACCCCTCAAATCTCAACCATTCGTTAATGTCCTCAATTGGGGCATTTTGAGCTTTCATTTGTCTAATGGCCCCGATAGCCTTGCGTTCAATAGCAGATAATTTTTCTTCGGCAAACTCTGTCTTTAACTCAGCCTTGCTCCTCTCAAAACCCAGTGCCTCTTCCCTGGTTGTTGGTTTATAGGCTTGTGGAGGTTTAAATCCTACTTTAGCCTTCTCAAATTCCAATGCCTCTGGTTTAGTCGTCGGTTTCCATTCTGCTGGTGGTGCAAACTCTGCCTTAACCTTCGCCTTCACCCTCTCTGTCTGGCCCAATACTCCTACTGCTTCCTCGGTTTCCCTTGTAGCTTTTAACCGGTCAGCAATCCCCTTGAGGGCTAAACCAATCCCTCCGCGGCCTCCCGTGGCTCTGCCTATTTCAAAGCCGCTTCTTAATGCACCTGTCATTACACCATTTGGCATTGTCTTAAAACCTCCTATTTTTATTTATGTTATAGTAGTTTCTCCTGTGGGCTTGAAAGATCCCATCAACATTTCTGTCCCTATTCCAGCGAGAGCTTCTTTAATTACTGACATATCTTCCACGGAGGATCCGTAACGCATAGCTGCAACTTGAACATCAAGGGATGCAAGCTCCATTATATTTGCCTCGGTCAAACCTGCGTCTTGCAGTGCAGTTACTACAGCTTGCCGTTTAGTCTCCTGTGCTAATCCAAATCGCCTATTCTGTTCAAGTGCCATAAAATCACTTTCTAACTGGGCAAGTTCTTCTCTTAATTTATCCTTTGCGGCAAGATGTTCACCCGATCCGTAAACGCCAGCAACATTATAGCTTTTGTCCAGTTGTTCCATTGCTCTCTCATAACTTTCCCTTGTGCCTCTTAACGAAGCCTCAATGAAAGCATCATTCGCTACGGGATAGAGTTCCTCCGGTCTTGCCTGTAATGTTTTCAGCAATTCCCCTCTCGCTACCTGACCTACTTCAGAAATCCCTCTTTGGCTCATAAATGCCTGCTCCAATTCGGCTATTCTTGCAGGCATCTCAAATTCAGGTGCTTTAGGGACTGCTCCTGCTAATAATGTTCCTGCACCTAAAATACCTTCGGGTGTTGCCAGTCTTTTAGCAATAGCACCTAATCCTGTTGGAGCTGGGGCTATTGCACCTGGGGCTGCTGCCGATGGTGTAATACCGGGTGCTACTGCCGGTGGTGTAATACCTGGAGTTACTGCTGGTGCTCCGACTGTAGTAACGGGTTTTTGTAGTGCTCCTAAAGCAGTTCCTAATACTTGAGGAAATGCAGTAGTTGAAGGAGTATAAGCAGCTCCAGGCATAGGAATAATACCTCCTGCTTTTATTGCTTGTTGAGTAGCAAGTCCAGGAGCAACATCACCAGCCATTGAAAATGCTCCTTTACTTAAGTCTGGTGCAGCAGTTATTTTTGGTGCTCCTGTAATCATTCCTTTTAATCCCGCACCTACTTTACCTAAAACGCCTGCTCCTGCGGGTGCTGCTGCATATCCCGCCTTAATCCCTGGGCCTCCTAAGTAACCACCTAACCCTGCTAACCCAGTTTGTAGAGGGTCAACTTTTCCTGTCATTGTCCCTTGTTGGATTGCGCTTCCAGCCATTGCGCCAAGAGGAGCACCTAAAGCTCCCAGATAAGGAGCACCTATCATTGTGCCAGCTAATGTTGCTAAAACAGGAGCAAGGACTTGTTTAAAGAATTTCTTATGGCGGATTCCGTCGGCGTCGGTGTCAAAAGATTCTTTAGAAAGCAACTCATCTATTTCGTGCTGTATAGTCGCCATATCCCAATCCTTTACGCCCGTTTTCCTGACGTATGCATCGCCTGTTTCTGGGTCGGCAAATCCGAGAGAATCGCTTATGCCTTTATAAGGCAATTTATCAAACTCGGCATCCTCTAATAATCTAATAGTATAAGTTTCTTTTTCCATTTTATCCTCCTTAAGTTAATGTTATTTCTGGTATCTTATCAATGACTTCTCTTGGTTCATCTCTATATGCTAAAACATAGCTTTTTTGAATAGTCAGATATATTGTTATCGTAGCATCAAAACCTTTTCTAAGTATATTATCTACCTCTTGAGCTAAATTTTCTTCATTACCGACTGGTACAAAAAACTGATTTGGGTTTGATGATTTAGTATAGACTATTATAGCGTACATTGTAAATTTTCCTTTCTATATTCTTTTAACTTATTGTTTCTCCACCTTTTCCAGTGAATTTCCTCCACTAAAGGATAATTGGTTTTTAAAAACTGTTTTAATTTTTTCCATATCTCAAAAGAGTATTTGTGGGCTGCTTTATTTGTCCAGACCTGTTCAATGTAAGCGATTTTCCCTATTTCCGGCTCATCATCTAAAACTGTCCACGGGTCATCTCTTAGATATTTATTAACATCGTTTGTAATGTAGAATGATACAAAACCTATGAGTTTATCTCCTACAATAAAAGGTATTAGGCGGCCTTTTTTCAGCATTGTGGAGTAATAAGTTTTATCTATCACGATAATTGCTCCAAAGTTATATAAAGGTCAAACTCCGCCCCTCCCGCTATCCCTACCGCCGTAACAGTATAGGTAATGGCTACCGCTGTTGCCTGAATAAAAGTTACTCCAGAAGATGCCTCACCTAATACCGTTAAATCAACATCTACTGCGGGCTTAGTCGTTTGAGCTTGGGTGTTATCACTCCAACCAATCGTAACGGCCAAAACGCCTCCCGTTCCCGCCTTAGAACACAAAGAATACACCGAAACTTCATAAGTCCCCGCAGCCGACGGGGTAAATAAAGTCGTCGCCCCAATCGCCGCTAATTGCCCCGTCAAAGAAGCCGTCGCCACCATAGGGGTCAGATAATTCCAAGTACTATTCGTAGGGTCGTAAAAGTATAACCTTTTTATCTTGCCCGATATATATAATGAATGTTCCCCGTCATCTCCCGTATGAGTAGGCACAGATGTAATTATTTGCATTTGATACCTGCCAAGATTGATTATTTGGGTAATGTCGTTCATAAAATCAAGCAAGGCAGTATCTTTACGTAATTGACGACTTAATTCGTAACCCTGGAGTTTCATTATGCGGTAGCCCTATCTCCCAGATCCACGCCCAATTCCTTCCCGTGCAACTCAAGCGAATAAATAGTCGGTGCGGGGTTTTTGGAGTTCTCGGTTATTTTTACCTGAAACATATTCTCTATCGTTCCAATATCAAACATTGAAGTCTTGCCGAAAGCAAATTCGTCGTTATGGTCATAATTAAAATTAGTAGAACCCAGCCAAGACACATTCCAGTCAAGGCGGTATTTCACATTCATATTTATTGTAGAGGCAGAGGTTACTTCTTTATGGTTTATTCCCAGTAATAACAACCTATTTAATAACCCTATTGCTTTAGGCTTTGCTTTACCTGATACCCAATAGGCATTTATTGCTGTGCCATCGTCATCATTGCCGCTTTCCATTCCCCACATATAGCCCGTATATCCTGCGGTGTAAAGTATCCTTGCTTTACTTGTAGACATCATATATAAACTGCTTGAGAATATCTGCCCGTCATAGGGATAAATCCCACCAGTTTTGTAATCAAAAACAAAACCATATTTAACTGTAGTATCCCCGTTTAAGACACAATATAAAATATACTCAAAACTATCGCTTTTCACTACTGCGTGGAATTTGTCAATATAGGTATAGTCCATATCAGCAAAGGTAATCGGCTGGTCGTCGGCTGCGGCAAATAAATCATTGCTTTCTTCTGTGGTTGTATCGTGGACTATCTGGACATTATATCCGTCAAATATGGCTAATTTTTTATCAGTTGTAGGAAAGATAAGCACCGAACCAACTTCACCCCCCATATCAACTTCTTTTATACAGAAATGAGACGGACAGCCCAATCCTAATATTTGGTCAACCTGAAAAGTGGGGTTAGAGCCTAAATAGCTTACCCTGTGGGCAGAATACCGCTTGAACACATATAGCTTGCCTTTTAGCGTTCTTATGCCGGTAATAACATCGCCATCATTCGTATCAAAGTTAAGAGTATTCCCAGCAGGCCAAGTGCCATAAGTTGACAAAGTGCAATATCTTATTTGATTGGGGCTTCCTCTTATTCCAGCAAGAAAAACATATTTTTTCCATATTGTTACAAATTTTCCCAATGGTGCGGCGGCAACTTCAGAAGCATCGCCTGTTCCCACATAAGTATAAAGCCCAATATCGGTATTGAGTAAAGCTCTGCCTGACTGCCAGTCGCCAAATGTCCAAAAACGAGATGAGGTTAAAGATAAAGCACCTGCAGAATAGGCGGCAGCGGGTGGCGTAAAATTTGCAGTCCAACGAGCTATGCCTTTACTTATTCTAATTTCATCAAGCCAGCCATTAAAGAAATTTGCGGCAGTAGTATCTGTCCCAATATATAAAAGACCAGCATTATCATCAATAGGGTCTGCATCAGTAGCAGTTGTGCCTTGTTGAACTCCGCCTTGAAACCAATAAAAATTATTGCCATTTCTCGCAAATGCAATATGATACCAAGTGTTTACTACTAAACCACTTGAATCTTTAAATATTTCTATAGTATCACTACCTCCAACCCTATTGCCAAATCTCCAAGAATAAGTCCCAGCAGTATTATATAAATATATTCTCCAAAAATTAGCTGCATTTGCATATTGAGAAACTATTACCTGCCAGGTAGTAGTAGCAGGCAACGTATCGAACCTAACCCAAAAATCTATCGTAAAATCCCCTGTGCCAAAATACCAGTCAGCGTGGTCAGGAGTGCTGAGGTAATCGCCTGTGCCGTCAAATAACCCAGAGGCAGTCCCAAACTTTTGTTGGGCTGTACTTAATTGAGCACCACCAGCGGCAGTCATTGTTTTGCCTATCTCATCGGTAAAAGTAGTAGACGTATTCGCACCGTCGCAATGAAGCATTAACTTTGTATATGTGTCCCAAACCGAACCTCCACTCACACTATCCCAAGTCCCGTCGGGTGCACCTGTAGAACTTTTATCCATTTTATAAAGAGTAGTGCCCCATATCCCTAACATCATATTTTTTGAGGAAAAATCCCACAGGGCAGTCCCGTCATTCCCGCCCGCTCCTCCTGAAATATATACCTCAAAGCAAGCGTCATAATTAGGATCTGTTACCCAAGTAGTGCCATCTTCAAGGCTCATTGAACCATCAGGATATACCACATCATAATCATCTACGCCCCAATGGACATAGTTTACGGCACTAATCGTAAACCTCCCCGTTAGAACTAAATGGTATTGTGTTCCAGCCGTAAGGGAAGGATTGGTAGCAAAGGTAAAAGTTATCCAAGCATAGGTTGTAGCCAAGTCATCGGTGTCAATAGCGGTAGCTGTCCCGTTTGTTACAGGAGTCCCAGAAGGCACTCCAGAGCTATTTGGATGTATTTCAAGAGCAATATCGTGATTTGCCCCCGCAGGAGCTCCTACCTTCTTTAACCATAATTTTACTTTAGTTACACTGCCAGTAGTCGCTGGTTTAAATCCTTGAGATATTTCTGTATTTGCCGCAGTATCCCTTAAAGGATAGTTATAAGTCTGATACCCAGGAGGATAAAAAACATCAAGACCATCGCTTTCTACGGTAGAGGAATTTATCTTCGCAAATCCGCCTCTCTTAATTAGCCTATTCCCAAGCCCGGCACAATGCCAATTCCTCATATTAGGGCTTTTATTAAGAGGCATAGAGATAATGGGAGTTTTTGTATCTTCGCCCCCGGAAAAGTCATCTATTAAAGTAATCTGCTTACGTATCACTTATAATCCTGTTGCGGATGTTGCCTGTTTACTCCGCTTAAAATACCAAATGAAGGTTTACCCGCTTTTCTTTTCATTCCCCTGAAATGTATATCGCTGACGAATGTTTTGTTCATTTCGACTTCCGCTTTCGCAAAGTAAGCGGTTGAACCCTGATAATCCCCTTGCTTTAGGAGTAACTCCGATACAGCATAATAGACTAATGCCATTTGGTTATTGGTATTGGGAATTTCTGGAACAGCTGCATCTAATACTAATTCAGCAGGTTTTTTGTCGTAGTCTATGTAAATGGTTGAATGTTGCGCAATAAATCCAGAAGAAGGACGGGGAGAAAAATAAACCTTCGTAGCACCACTTATATCAAGAAATGCGCATATTGCAGGAGTGCTATCAGAGTCGTCATCTACTTTTTCTGCCCACTCTTGCTCGCTGACTATTCTAATTTCCTGCTCTGCGCCATTTAAGATATAGTAACACCTGACAGGGTAATTAAAACCCGTTAGAGATGCCCCAGTTAAAACATAGGCTTGCGTAGAAACAACAGGAGTTATCTCTCCTGTCCGTCTAAGAGCAAGCCAACGCCTGCTTGCGGCTATCTTGCGCAAGGCGTCATTGACCGCCACCTTTGCTTTAGTTGCCGAGCCTGTAATGTTTGTTATGTTTGCGTAGTCCTGAACTCTGGCATAAATTTCACTGTATTCCAAGCCGTATGTAGCCATAGATTTACCTCATTTTTATGTTGACAAAGTTTAACTTATCTGTTATTATACAATAGAGAACAAAAAATTCAGAGTTCATAAGTGCAGACAAGTTTACTATCATTAAGACCTGTTTTTATTGCCCTAAAATTCTTCATATTTTTAAGACCTTCTATATAAAGCGTATCAAATGGATTTAGAGGGTGTCCTAAATCAAGCAATGGGGCTGTGCCGTCGTAAGTAAATCTGCACTGGGCAGTTTCAACTGTGATATAAATACGCTTGGGTGGAACGGCTGTATTTAATTTACTGGCTGTAAAACCCACACCCCCCACGGTATCACCAACAGTTATGTCCTCACGATCATATCCCTTGTGCTTGCCTATAACCGCTAATCTTGCGTCAAATGACATCTTTTATCATCCCTATTATTTTGGTTAGTTTAGCTTTTATCTCCTCGGTAGCTTCTTTACTGGCCAGCAAATTCTTTTCTTTGCCCTCATTAGACTTAATTAAATTATCAGCCTGTCGTTCTCTTTCCTCGGCTTGCCCTATCTTTCCTTTGAGTTCGCTTTCTAACTTTACAATCTTGCCTTCTCTTTCTTTGGCTCTAGCAATAATTCCCTTGGCTTGTGTTTTAGTGTCGGCAAGCAGTTTCTCATTATCCTTTTTTATCCCAATGCCTTTTTGCACTAAATCAGAAAGTTTTTTGGTTTCTGAGTTTATTTCGATAGTTACATTTTTCTTGACAGTTCCAAGACGGGTAACTTCCTTTTTAAGAAGTTTGTAATCTACGAAACTTACCTCTTCCTCTTTTTCCTTTAATCTTGTGGTCATTTTCCCCCCTTATGTTTCCGTGAGTGCACAATAAGGCCATAAGGACTCCTCGCCTTAAATCTGCATATATCACAGATAACCTTAGTAGATTTTTCTTTTGGTTTGGGTTCTTCTGGTTTCGTATGTATCACAGTAGTCATAGTCATTTCTGACTTTTCTAAAATCGGCGCAGGAATAAACTCATTCGTCTGCTTAACGAAATACCACGCCCCGAGTGGAACAGATGCAGTAAAGTTATTCTCTTTGTTAAAAACATACCTGACTCTATTGAAGTAAAGTTTAGATAATGATTTCCCTCCTGTGTAACGAATTATTATACTTTCCATCTTTTTTCTCCTCCTCCTCCTTGTAATTGGATTTCCAATAGTGCAAACATTGTTATAATAACGATAGCGATTCTCGGAGACTGCCCAATCCCTGAGAATATCGGAGCCATCGGCGAATGGGACAAACAAATTGCGGATGCAACAATACAACCCGCAAAAACGGTATTTAAAAGGAGAGTTTTGTCCGCCCTCCTATATCTTTTGACTTTATTGCAGAAAAATATAAATAAAAATATACATCCAACAATCCCCACGCAAAGTCCAAATTCCAAATAATCATTATACAGACGATCTGCCGTGCCATATTGAGGCCAGCAGAATTCATCTGTCATACCGAATATGCTTCCAAAACCCCAACCTTGAAGCGGCTTATCAAATATCAATTCCAATGCCTTTTTCCAAATCGTAGTCCGCATTATTAACTTGCGAAGAAGCTGGTCGCGGAAGTGGACGATAAAAATAGTCATTCCGGAAAGTATCGCCAAAAAATGAATCGAGCCAAACCTTTTTTTTGCAGCAATAAACGCCAAACCTACCACCGTAGCCATTCCAGCGGTAGCGGATTTTGAAAGAACCAAGCCCATAACAGGAAAAATCGCCATCAACGGGTGCAGATAGAGTGCTATGGGAAAAATTATCGCCTGAAAATCCCCGTGAAACGCCGAAGTTCCCATAAAAGCACAGGATCCAGAAGAAGTATCATACACAAAATCAAGTCCGAACCTCTGAGAAAGACCTAAGATGGCATTTATTGCTGAAAGTAAAACCAAAGTCTTTAGAATACACCGGACATTCTTGGCATAACAGACAATCAGGTAATAAAGCAACAGCAAAAAGACTATGTTTACCAATGCCATCCGGCTGTAAGGCGTCGGAGCGATAAAGATATTCAAGAAACAAACAAAACCCAGTGCAAATAACGTCTTGTCTTTCAGGTCTCTCTGCTTCTTTTGAGAAAGAGCCACAAAGAAAAGGAATATCACCCCAAGTTGAAAGAATTGAAGCTGTGTTTGCGCCAAAGGTAAATTTCCCCAATAAAAAATAGGGGCAAGAAATAGAAAGACCTTTAACACAAAGTCAAAACTATTCATAAAGAATCAGATATGTTCCGCTGGCAATACTTTTCCAAACATACAGCCCATTAGAAACTTCAATCGGGTATTCCAAAATAATAGTTTCGCTATTCCCGGCAGTAGCAACCTCAATCTCCAGTATTATATTTTCCTCATCCAAAGACGGCTCATATTCATCGTAAAGAGTCAAGAAGGCTCCGATTGCGTCGTGATTTATTAAACTTACCGCCCATATTCTTGCATCGCCCCTGACTATTTGCACACTATTGTCCGTACCTACTGCTTTGGACTTCCCGATATGATCTGGTTCCATACGAGCTTCTGCTATTATCGGCAATATAAACAGCAGTATCAAAAATAGACAAAGTATTCTTTTCATTCCTTCTCCTTGTTAGAAAAAAGCGGGAGCCCACAAAAGACTCCCGCTTATCTTTAATCTGGTTCTTGTCCTCGGTAGTGGATTACAGCATAGGCATCCGTCAAAATCACAGAAAAACCTGTTGTTAAACGAATCGGGTCGTCTCCGAAATCAATGTAATAACCTTTACCGGTTGTCGCTTCATAAATTTCAAAGACACACGTAGAGGCAGCAGTCCCTCCCATACTTCCAGCATCATATATTCCTATTGCTGATGTTCCTGCTGTCCCCGTTACGAATATCCGGTAAATGTTCACAGGTTCAGATATAGATGCGATGACATTCGTACTCGCCAACAATATATCTGTGTGCTTTAACGGTTGATGTCGCTCTCCTGGGGCTGCTTTGTCTCTGGTGATTACAAAATCATCATCGGCAAAAGCAACAGTTGAAAGAGTTGCGATTAAACCCACTACCAAGAGGAGTAGTAATCGTTTCATAGTATCTCCTTATCGGTAATGAAGAACAATCGCACCATTAGTTACTACCAGTGAACATCCTGTATCAAACTTGAGAGGATTTTCGCCGAAGTCAATATAATGACCTTCGCCGTCGGTTGCTTCATAGATTTCTATCTCGCATCTGGCAACTGTTTCCGCTCCAAGAGTTGCTGTATCATATAATCCAAATGTTAAACTACCCGCTGTATTGTTGACCATAATGCGATAGATATCTATGCCGTGTCCTGCAACAAGTTGATTAGATGTTAGTGCACCGGAAGTCTTTAATGGGCTCGTTCTACTGCTATCTGCGCAAGCAGAAGAGCATAATCCAACAACCAAGCCAATAACCAATAAGAAAGATAGTAACTTTTTCATAGTTTCCTCCTCCTTAAATGGTTCCTGGGTTCTTTGCGTAGGATTTAGCCAGGAGATAATTCTTAGGAACAGAATTAGTATCCTTGACTGCCACCTGCCCAAAAATCGCTTTCACGCCGATACCATTCTCAAATCCATAATCGTAGGTTTGGGTTATGGGTGTCGGTTTCATCCCCCAGCCACGAACTGCAACTTCCGCCCCAAAGCCAATCTGAGTTGACACATTGCGAAGAGTTATCAACGCGCCTGCCGTGTGAGCTGCTGCGGTTGTCCCATTCGCACCTCTTCCACCAAGAGCAACTGTAAAAGTGTAAGAGTTTGCCTTTGCAGTATAGGTCATTTCCTCGTTGTCAATCCTCAAAGTCCCCTCTGTAGGGAAAAACCTTAAGTAATTAGCTTTGGTGTTACTGCCTACTGTTGGATTAGTAGAAATATCAGTCATATCGGCAGATAACCGAGCTTCAGGTCTCAAAGGTGAACCCTGAACATTAAGACCAGACTTTACTGAACGGTGAACATACAAAATACAACCATTGCATATTCCAAGTGCACCAGTAAATATCCTATTCGTTTCACCTCTAATGCCTGCATCTCGCTGTGCCTGCTGCCATACTGGATCTCCCTTCAACCAATACTCGTCAAGCTCGGAAATAACGATACCATAAGTATCTAATTCCTCGCCATTACTCATCTTGGTTGATATAGGAATTGCCCCCTTGCGTTGTAACGCAAGTTTGATGCGGTCTATTTCCTCAGTCCCGAATGTATCGTTGACACCTAAGGCTGCTTCATTTGCGGCATCACCGGCATAAAGAACTTCCGCATCCGTTTCGGTTGTGATTAACTGAATAAACATACTCCCATCAATATGACGGGCAACCCAGTTGGATAATCTTTGCCGTGCTACCTGAACTATGGAGAAATTAACTCGTCTCTCTAAGTTCTCGGTAAATGCCACAGCATTGCGTATCCAATCAACTGTCAGATCAAACTGACCCATTGACAGTTTATCTTCACTACCCTCTAAGATAGTTTCGCCTGTTACTCCTGAAGAAATAAGTTGGGACATAACTTGAAAGTGAATGATGTCTCCAGGCCCTTTAGTAAAATCATCTTTGGTGATGATGGGCTTGGATGAACCTTCACGTCCCTCAAATTTTGCACCCCAAAAGGCTTTACGCATACCGTCGTCAAAAAGCCTTTTCGACCAAAACTCTGGGACTGCCTTATCAAATTCCCCAGTACCAGCAACACCAGCATCATAGGTGTGCATACTGAGCGTTACGCCTCGATTATTTCTTAGGAGATTAAATAAATACTTCCACATAGTATCTCCTTATTGCGTCTGTGATTTATCGTAAGCATCTCTTGCATCATCGGAAGGTAGTGCCATATATTGCTCATAAGTAAGTTTGCCCTGAGTTGCTGGCTTAGAACCCCTACCGGCAATAGCACCTACCCTACCTTTACTCGCACTCGGTGAAGTCTGCCTACTTAACTCCAACGATGCGGCTTCAACAGCTATCCTATAAGCAAAAGGGGTTAATAGTTGCACAGTCCCGGATGCGTCTTGAGTAGCAAGTTTTCGCTCAAACAGGATTTCATTTGCGCGAAGATACAACTTACTTTTAGGGTTAGCGACGTCAGGATAAAGTTTCTTGGTTTCTTCCCAATTTTCTGACACTTGAGTTTTGAAATCGCTTTGTGCTTGCGTTTCCTGACTGTTCTTAGCGAATCTCTGTTCCACAAGATTATTAAAATAATTACTTAATACCCTTGCGGTCTCACCGTCAAAATGCTTGGTAAGGTCAGTAACCTTATCCTCCACTTCCTTTTTCTCACCGGGAGTTAGTGCTGATTGCACCATTCCCGTAAGACGCTTAATTTCCTGAGCCATACGAGTTGCTTCTCTATTAGAGTTCTCGTATCCGGCCTCAAGTTCTTCCGGCGTCTTATACTTTCCGGCATACAGTTTTTCCTCTTCTGCTATCGGGGTTACTTGAGGTGTTACCTCAGTTCCCTCGGGCTGTTCTACTACTGGTGGGGCCAAATTTTCCTCTTCGGGGTTAATCGGCGTTACCACTTTTTCTACTACCATTTTACTTCCTCCTTATAAAAAAAGCCGTATCAGTTCCTGAAACATTCAGGGTTACTAATACAGCTCTTATTTTCTAAGCTACTGTAATTACTTCCTAATTGTCTGATATTTGTTTACGTCTATCACCTCCCCAGACGAAAAGTTTATTTTAATATAACCGTGAAACTTCTCTTCTTTTAATTCTTTTAAATTTTTATCTTCCTGAAATTTTTCCTCAAAACTTTTCAACCAATCAATCATTCTTCTTTTGGTTTCTTTTCCTCTAAATCCTTTGCGTCAATTTCGTCTTTTTCTTCGTCGGATTTATTCATATAATCATCTTCTGAAATTTTGCCAACTCCAAGATGACTCATAATAGCATCAAGTTTTTTATTTATTTGATTTAGTTCATCAGGCATAATATCCTCCTATTTTCCCACCCTGAAAAAGTTATCAATTCGGGAAGGTCTTTTTTTCTGTTCGTTTTTCCTTACTGTCTTGGCTTTTATCTCTAAAATTTTAGGTATATTTAATGCCATCTTTAGTCCCTTTTTAATAAGCTGATAATGTTTAAGCAATTCCGCAGGGGCTTGAAGATTATCCATATATGCGGTATATTCGTCTATCAATCGATTGAGATGTTGTTCATAAACTAACCAACCATTATGTTTTGATACAGCAAGCCAATTAGTGTATTCGGTAATACTTTTACTGTCCGACGACTGCTGGGATACCTGCGGGTTGACCACCTTGCCCACCTCCTTGCTTTGCCAGTTTTGCCTGCTCCTCTGCCTGTTGTTGTTGAAGTAACTGTATTGCTTGCGCTGTATCCTGTATTCTTCTTTGTTGCAATTCCTCTAAAGTGGGAAGTTTTACATTGCGCATATCTATTGCCTTGAAATAATTATCCGTAATTGTATACATTACCTCATCGGTAATAACAGGATTTTTCCCATAAGAGTTCATAGATGTCTGATAGGCTGCATTTGCCCTCTCTTGCTCTATTTGACGGTTGATGTTTATGGAGTTTCCTGCCGCCTCAAAATCAAAGTTTCCGAGAAATCCCTGTTTGCCTATTTTTCTAAAAGGATTTTCTTTTCCTGTTAAGCGATAAACTAACTCATCTTCTAAAAACTCGGCATTTAACTGGACTATAAAATCATACAAATCCTCGTTGACATCCTGCAAAGCCCGTATAAAATCATCAAACTTTATATTTCCCTCGCCCACTATCGTCATTATTCCAGTAGCGGTTCTGTTTGAGGCAATAGTGCTTTCAGTCCCTAAAGAATAGTCTGTTACACCGAATAACTTTTGCACCAGAGCAAGTAGAAACTCTATCTTTACGAATTCCATTTGCTCGGATTTAGGAAGTTCAAGCACTTTGAAGGCGGCGGGATTATCATTCGTCCAATTAGCACCCGGGCCAAAAGGATTTTCGTCAGGGTCGTGGTTAGCAGGTGTAATTACAGGCGGGTTGTTATTGATAGAACCTCTGTCTATTGCCTGATTAAATATAGCGTCTATTAAATTGCGTATTCCAATAAGAAACTCAGGAACTCCTTTACCGTAGAAAGAACCATCCATAGGGATAATCTGGTAATGGAAGAACGGTCTCTTGGGATAAGGGGTAATCATCCAGCCCAAAAGTTTGCTATTTTGAACTGCTATCGTATTGTCTATGTTGGCGGTTAGGTCTTTGGTGGCGATAAAAACCACTACCTCCTCATCAAGTCCGTCGTTATTGACATCATATTTTCCGTGCCATTCGCTTATGAGAATTTTTTTGAAATTGTGATTGGTATTGGATGGATCGGCAGGAGCACTTAATAAATCCTGCTCAATTTCTTTAACCGCTTTCTCATCAAATAGCCCATCCTCAATATCACCTATCCTGCGCTTTAGCCAGTCAAGTGTTCTCTCATACTGGTCGGCAATCCAGTCAAGTTCTTCTATTTCTGGGGTATCTGCGTCTTTGGGAATAACTATTTGCTTTATGTTGCGGGTATAAATCTTGGGACTGTCATAAACCTTTTTCTCCTCGGACAATATCTGCTTGCTCTTGAATAACGGCCCCCCTGTCAATGGATTTACCGCAGGTATTTCTTCATCTTTCTTAAACTCAATCGGTTTTCCCTCTGATCCTGTGGGTTCTTGACCTTCTACCGGTTGATTAACAAGAGGTTCTCCTGTTAATCCATCAATGGCATAGTAAACAGTTCTGTTTATAATTTTATAAGTTTCTTCCCAGACGCATTTTACTATCGCATCCCCAGACATTACTACATTCTTAAAACAAGTTTTCATCCTGCGATAGATTTTCATTACTTTGTCAACTTGGAAATTAAGGGCATCTTGCACTGTGGGGGCTTGGGCAAAGTCATCCTCGCTATGACCTTTAACCCAGACAATAGGTTTTGCCCCATAACAGACTTTTAAAAATCTCGGCAGTAATCCCTCAATGGTAAAGGCTTCTATGGGAATACCAATGTCGGAGGCATTATCCCACGGAAAGTTTTTCGGGTTAGCTTTCGGATCTTCCCCCCAACCCATAAGCCCTGATATGGAACGCTTGGCCTCATAGCGACTGACATACTCATCAACATCGGCAAGGCGTTTATAATAATAACGCTTGGAGTCATTGACCCATTTGACTACATCGTCTTTTAACTTTACTTCGTCAAACTTTGCCAATTTTGTTTTAGTAGGCTCTGGCATTTATTTTTTCCTTATGTTTTTTATATTGCCTAAAATTCCTGTGCCTCTGGGTGGAAGTTTAGAAGTTCCATATAATCTTTTATGCCTTTTTCTGCGTTCCTCATTTGTGCGGGGTTTACCATATTTACGATAATCAAATGCCATTTTATTTTTCCCCTAATTTTTTTGCCAATTCTTTGGCGAAAGTTTTTATATGAACACAAGTAAAATCTTTAGGTATCCAAGCCTGTTTAAATCTGCAATTTTTTTTGGTAGCCTTAAGCATATCCTCTATCTTTTTCCTCATATTATTTCTTTCGGATATTCTTGGTTTCGCCGAGAGCAGGTTTCCCTGTAGGCTCCCAACCCCTTCTTACGCCTTCCAATAATCTGCGCTGGCGTTCTGCTTTCACCTTCGTAGTTTTTTTAGCCGATACTTTGCCGTCGTGAGAAACTCTGTATCCATCAACTTTTCTCACCTTTACGGGACTCACTTTTTCCCTCCAAATGCTCCGCCAATTCTATTTTTTATCCGATTGATTTTATTCATAGTTTGGCTGGCAATTCCTCCGCTAATAATTTTTCTATTTTTATCCTGTGGGTTAAAGTCATCAACTATTTTCTCGCAGTAATGAAGAATACCGATAGCCCGCAGTTTATCAAGCCAGAAATTCGGAGAAGCATCAAGGGCAACGGTGTCGTTCTTAATCCATATCTCGGCTATCTTGAAATCTTTGGGTTGTTCTGGTTGCGTAAGTTTTATTTTTTCTGCATATAAGCTACTTAATTCTTTTCGAACATCCTTGTTGTCTTTTTGGGGTTCTAATTCTTTAATTCTGGCTTCAATGGAAATCAATCTACCATTACCTTCTTCTTTTATTTCGTCAGGCATAGGAAATCCTTTCTACGCATATTTCAGTTAATGGGTCAAATGATACTTTATAATTTCCTCCTATTGTAAAAATAATATTTTTAACAATTCTTCTAATGGGGAATTCTATATCAACCCATTGAAAATCTTTTTTCCCAAACCAAAATCTATTAGCCTTTTTTCTATCTCTTCTAAGTTTCATCAATACCCCGCCAATCCCCGATATCTCGGTTTCTTCTTCTTGTGGAATGTCTTGTCCTTATATGGTTGCTCAATCCTCACCTGTCCCGCTATCGCCCTTGCAAACACCACATCATCACATTTGCCCTGCTCGGCCTCCGGGTGTTTTTTCTTGGGGTTGTTGATGAATGTCCAGCATTGCTGAATTAAGTCCTTATCAACCAAATCCGTTGATCCGTCAAAAATCTCCTCACCCAACTGCGAGAGCATCTGAGGGCGGGTAACTAAATTAGTGTTCCAACCCAGCTCAAGCGTGGGCTCGGTAAAGCCTTTCTTTTTCTTGACCTTGCGGTAAACCCTGCCATACTTTTTGTATAAGTCCTGATTGACGGAGTAGCCATAGCCCTTGTTTTCACAAGCAATTAGGGCGTCATTGTAGTAATGCCCCATTTTCATCAAATCCTCAGCGAACCTGTCAGGAGCGGTGTTATGGTTATAAACACAAGCGGTTTTATTAGTGCGCTTGTTCAAAACAACCCCAGCGCTCTTGTCCCCGTGAGCCAGACCCTCGGCCGGGTCGCCCCCTATGGCGTATTGATCAAGCCTTAAGGGAAGTTCATAAATCTTAAATGAACCCGTAGGGTCTTGCCTGAACACGAACTTGCCCTCTTCCTTGACGATATTGCCTATCGCAAAGGGTTTCTTGATATCCTGCTCCTTGAGCGCGGTCTTATCAAAGAATAAATCCCCCGTTGAAATAAACGCCGTCGTATCACAGTCCGGGTATTCCTGATTGAATGTCATCACCTTACGGTTGCAGTTGTTGACAATGCACCACCTGCGCCAGTTAATCTGCCCCGAGGTAAGGTTGTATTTTATTTTCAGCTTTTCCTCCTCCTCAAGGAACTTGCCCCGCTCTGTTGGCGTAGAGAACTCAATCGCCTCTATGGGGTAAAGGCCGTTAGCCAGGGGAAGCGTATATTCGGCAATCTGGAACCACGGAATAAACAGCGTCTGCCAGTCGGACTGCCCGTTAATGCACTGCACCCACTCATCGTAGAACTGGTTGCCTATGCCGTTGGCCGTTGTTTCCCCGATTACGATAGTTCCCGGCAAATTAGGCACGGATTGGTTAAGGCCGGTAAGCAGAGCCTGCAAGTCCGGGAAATACGCGCACTCCGATAAATGAACCATCCTAAATGTATACGACCTGCCAGCTTTCTTGTTATCAGCGGTATCTATGAGTATTTGGGAATGTATCCGGTCAAATTCCAGCTTCTTCTCGTTGGAGTGCTTGATTTTGGGCTTTAGGTGCTCATCCATTCTTTCGTGATAGAGCTTCTGCATCTCAAACAGGTAATTTGAGCTGTCTAAATCGTGGGAGATGACGCTTGAGTTCACGCCTTCCCCTTGTGAGGTATAAGCGTACAGAATGGCCTCTATAAGCGTAGAAACCCCTGCCTGGCGAGCCTTAAGCACCCAAAGGCGCACTGGCTTGCCCGATTTCAGCATTTCCTTGATTTTCTTCAGGATTATCACCTGAACGGAATTAAGTTTGAAATGTATCAACTGGCCGGATTTGGTCTTGATAGTGAGGAATTCCTTTTCCACGAGGAACAGGGGGGTTTTCTCGGCAACGAGCTTCTCGGCCTCGAAAAGCTCCTTTGTAGTCATTTTTGGGGGTTCAAGGGTAGTTGGCATAGTTTATTCCATAGTATGAAGATACCATTTATTATCTAATTCATAAATATAGAAACGGTATTTAAGCAAGTGTTGTAAATTCTGCGGCATATCTATTCTGGGGTTATAACAGTCTATGATAATTTTCAAGTTGTTCATAGAGTTTGAAAAACTGTGGGAGGTCAGGTGGGGGATATTTAAATAAACGGGGATTTCTTCGTGTCCCCCTCCCCCCCCCTCTTCATATTGTCATTATCGTACACAACTTCGCATAATAAATCTTATGTCGCTATCGTCCTGTTGCAAGTGCTTGTTATGTCTATGCTTAACTGCTGTATACCATATGTTGATGTGTTAACTACAATCGCTAATGGACAAGTTCCCCAACATCTTGTGGTTTAGCCCGCTGTCATATATTCTTTCATCCGGTTATATTTGGCGGCCTTTTCTTTCTCGTTTATCTCAACCCGGCCAGTGGCGTTGCCTTTCAATAGCTCAATGATTTTAGTCAGTTCTCCGACGGGGTCTTTGGATTTATTGATGAGGTGCATTAATTCTTTGTTGACGGTATCTTGAGAAGTGGAAAACACTTTTGTTTCAGCGGCCAGCTTCAGGTCTAATAGATATTGCAACCTATCTATGAGTGATTTCTGCTCCTTTACCCCTTCTTCAACTCCATTGCTTGCAACTATAGTTTCAACCTGTGAATAGTACTTCTCTCTTTTATTATGCCAATCCCTTCGCTTAGCATAATAAGATAATAAACCTTTTGATATTCCATACTTATCCATAATTTCCGTAAACTTCATTCGTTGCTTGACAAACTCATTCTCTATGATTATTAAGGGATATTTACTTTTCCTTCCTTCGCTTCCCATTTTAATTGTCCTTCTATTTTGGAAGTCGTTTTACTCGATTTTGCCTTTTTCCAGCCGACTCACTTAAAAATCCCTTCATATTTGACCGTAGAACCATTTAAATTGCTTGGGTGATAGCCAAGCCTTACCTACTTCGTGCTTATTGAGCTTTCCCTTAACTCTACGCTTTGAGCCTGTCTAGGATAGGACTTAGAACGACCTTGCCTATAGTAATATAAAGGGCAATCTGTCATAGGACAATGTATTACTTCATATCTTACGCCAGCGGAGCAAGCCAAACAGTTTGCTCTTATAGCTTTTAAGGGGGTTAGTTTCTTCATTTATTCCTTCTCCGCACGAATCATTGTTTTCAAGACCTTAAGCCTTTCAAGGTATTTATTGCTATTATGCGCCAGGGCAAGCTGTTTGATCAGGCCTGCGACATCCAGGGTTCTTAGTTCTTCTGCGCTTAATACTTGGGGAAGATTTTCCATAAAATAATTTATTTTTATTTATTTCAAATATAATCTCTGATATATATATATTAAGTATAGCACTTTATTACATCATACCAAAGGATTATTTTACACTCCGACGAGAGATATATTTAAATGGTGGGGTGAAAGTGAAACACTTTTGTATGGTGGGATTACTGTTTCTCCAATATCCTCGAAATAATAGATTGTAAGTGCCTTAAATATGTTATCGCCTTCTTCACTTGTCCCAGTTTACCCTTAAGCCTGGTTGTTTCCTTCTGAGTGAGCTGAACCGGCCTGAACAAACGGCGCAGGAGATACTGTCTGGGAACTCTTACGAATACACAGAGCTTGGGCAGGAGTTTTGGTTCAATGGATTGTCTTTTCATTTCCTCCCTTCTCGATACCCATCTTTATAACCTGCTTGCCAAATTTGATGTCTTAACTTTTCTACCTCATCTTTGCGATCATCATAAATCCTATTTATCTCGCTTTTATCCTCAAATGTCATCCCTAAAGCATTGGCATAAACCTCCAGCCTATGCCTCAAATCAGGTGCGGTAAAGTCAAGATATTCTACTTGTTTTGTTACTACTATTGTTTCGGGCTTTTTCAATGTGCCAATCCACATACCAGCCAGAAACAACGCAACGCAGATAATAACATTCTTCATTCCTTCCCTCCTTTTCTATAATCTCTTCTTGATAAGTCAAATATTATCCAAATCACCACTCCTGTAACCGCTATTATCCAAAGTATCCAAGCGTGGTTATCAATCCAAGAAAAGCCCTCATTAGTCTGGGCAAGTATATCTCTTGCGAAATGGTTTACTTTCATCATCACTTTTGCTTATAAGCTTCATCGAGCTGGGCGATAACATCATCACAATAAATTTGTGTTCCGCAACACTCTGTAGTAAAATCTTGCAATATCTTCCTCGCCTTATCATTCTTCTCTCTCTGTGGTCTTATTCGTTGTCAGCCTCATAAAATACTTCATCAATCTCTACTTTGAAATTTCTATCGTCTTCACTACACATCTGCTTAAATTTCAACATTACATTTAATAGTCTACTTCTCAAATCAAAAAACTCTTCATCTTTACTCATCTCTCCTCCTCTATCCCCAATCCCTCAAGCGTTTCCTTGCGGTATTTACCTTGCCGTCTGGTAAGACTAAATTTTATTTACTTTTCAGGAACAAATGCTAATGCTTCAGCAATTGCTATGTCATCGCCTTCGTGTATCTCTGTAGAAGTATTATAAATCCATCCACCATTAACCTTAAAACGCTTGGTAGATTTCATTATACGCATATTGTCATCTTAGTAAACTGCTTTAC
>Ga0307379_10001583_pt1 | contig 35749 bp, 35 predicted proteins | sample UN2MG_FD_202237 | JGI IMG/M metagenome (GOLD analysis project Ga0307379, IMG submission 202237) | Soil microbial communities from Risofladan, Vaasa, Finland - UN-2 | ecosystem: Environmental > Terrestrial > Soil > Coastal area > Acid sulfate soil | place: Finland: Risofladan, Vaasa | collected...
TTTCCTCTTTTAAAAGGAGCATGAAATGAAAGCGAGATTCGTTATTCTGGCAGTACTGGTTGCGCTGATAGCTTTACCGGAACAAGGACAAGGGCAGGAACGTCGTCAGACGACTCGGACGACAGTCGGCCGTCGTCAACCACCGCAGCGGTCGCAGGGTTCTCGGATAACCGCAGCAGCCCGGACGACTTCTTCGGCTCGGATAGCGGGCGTTGTCCAGTTACAGTCCAATTATCGTAATTACGGTAATTACGGCCGCGGCTACAATTACCACTATGATTACGGCCGTCGTTATATTTACGGTCGTGGCTACAGTTACGGTTACGGTAGATACGGCGGCTATTATGTGGATGGCTACTCTGGTCCTCTGGCGATAGGCGGAGCTGCTGTTGCTACCGCTTTGAAAAGCAGTGCTCCCGGCGTAATCGGCGGTGTGGTTCTGGGCTGGTTATTGGGACAACATTTGGATAATGTTAGAGTCCAACAGCCGGTGGAAAATGTGCAATGGTACGAAGATTCCAATGGCGAACGCTATTGGCAAAAGAGCGGCGTTCAAACAAGAACGGTTCGTCCGGCCTGGGTCGATCCACCAGCAAAACAAGTGGAAACGAATAAACCGGCAGAGGAACCGGCAAATGAACCTGACGCAACAGTGGTGCCGTAAGGCAAAAAGGGCGATTCTAATCTCTGGATCGCCCTCTTTTTATTTTTATTAATTAATCTTCAAGGTTAAAGATGGTATAATGTTAAAAAATCATGTTTACCCATTACAGAACCCGGGCTTTTATTTTAAAGAGAATCAACCGAGGGGAAGCTGATCAACTCTTCACGGTTTATACCAAAGATTTCGGCAAATTAAAGGTTTTAGGAAGAGCCATCAGAAAAATTTCTTCAAAGTTGCGTTCGGCAACCGATTTTTTTTATCTGTCGGAAATCGAGTTCATCCAGGCTAAAGCCAATAAAACTTTGACCGATGCTATTTTAATTGATAAATTTGAAAATCTGAGGAAAGATTTGTCGAAACTGGCCTTGGCTCGCAGAATTTCCGGAATTTTCGACAGGTTAATCAAAGGGCAGGAGCCGGATGAGAAGCTTTGGCGGCTGTTGAAAGAAATATTCGATAAATTGAACGGCCGGCTGACCGTTGCTGGCCGACAGCTGCTTTACTATTATTTTCTCTGGAATTTTCTTTCTTTTTTGGGTTACCAGCCGGAACTTTATCACTGTCCTTTCTGCCAGAAAAAGATAAGACCGGAAAATATTTATTTCAGTTTAAAAAAAAGCGGCCTGGTTTGCGGCCAATGCCGGGACAAAACCGATCCGGAGAACTTGCTTATTTCTGCCAATGCCGTTAAGATAATCAGGATTTTACTGAAAGAAGATGCTGTTATTGTCGGCCAGCTGAAAATCGAAAGCGGGGATTTCGATTTCTTGAAAAAAATCTCTTTTCGCTATCTTGCCGAAATTTTGAAACAAAACGAATAATTTGTTAAGATATGGAAAAGCGTTAAACTATGAAAAAATTTACCATTTTCATTATTATCTCGGCCTTGGTGGTCGGAATCTACGGCCTCTATTATTACCAGAAAAACGTTTATTCAAAAGACGTTTTGAAATTGGAAATTTTGGGGCAGGAAGAAACTGAACTGCTTCAGGAAATCAAATATACCGTCAAATACAAAAATAACGGCAATGTCCGCTTGGAAGAGCCAGAGCTTGTTTTTGATTATCCGGATAACGCCCTGCCGGCCGACGGCACATCTTTGAGGGTCGTTAAAAAATCGGAAGAATTGGGAAAAGTCATTTATCCTGGCCAGGAAAAGACCTTCACTTTTACGGCGCGGCTGATGGGGCAGGAAGGAGAAGTCAAAGAGGCCCGGGCCAGCTTGTCTTACCAGCCGAAGAATTTGAAAGCCCGTTACGTTTCCGAAACTTCTTTCGCCACCATTATTAAGAAAATTCCCCTTAATTTTGATTTTGATTTGTCTTCAAAAATCGAATCCGGCAAAGAGCTGAAATTCCGCCTGAATTATTTTTCTAACGTGGATTATCCGCTGGCTGGGTTGAGGATAATAATCGATTATCCTTCAGGCTTTGAATTTATTGATTCTACCCCGAAATCCTTGGAAAAAACCGAATGGGATATCGGGCTTTTAAACAAAGCCGAAGGAGGAAGGATAGAAATTTCTGGTAAACTGGCCGGGGAGGTCGGAGCAGAAAAAATTTTCCGGGCGAAAATAGGCACTTGGCAGGACGGAGAATTTATTCTGTTGAAAGAAGTTTCCAGAGGTATAACCGTTATTAAACCGGCTTTGTATATCACCCAGCAGATTAACAATAATCCCAAATTCACGGCCAGTCCCGGCGATTTGCTCCATTACGAGGTTTTTTTCAGGAACATCGGCGAAGAATTTCTAAACGACATGTTTCTATTGGTTACTTTGAACGGTTCGGCTTTCGATTTTGAAACGGTCAGGGCTCCGGAAGGCGATTTTACGCCGGGCGATAATTCGATAATCTGGGATTGGCGGAGGGTAAAAAATCTTCAGCTTTTGTCTCCTCAATCGGAAGGCAAAGTCGAGTTTTGGGTGGAATTGAAAGACGAATGGGAGATTAAGAATCTGGAAGATAAGAATCCGGAAATCAAGACGATAATTTTCTTAAGTCAGGCTAAAGAAGAATTTACCAATAAGGTCAACTCAAAGTTGGCGATTTCCCAGAAAGGTTATTTTAACGATGAGATTTTCGGCAACAGCGGTCCTCTTCCTCCTAAAGTCGGCGAGGCCACGACTTACACGATTACCTGGCAGGTCAAGAATTATTACAACGAGGTGAAAGATGCCAAAGTTAAAGCTGTTTTACCCAAAAACGTGAGTCTGACCGGCAAAATTTTCCCTCAGGAGCAAATTGACAAAATTACTTTTGATTCGCAGTCCCGCGAAATAGTTTGGAACGTCGGCGATTTGGTGGTCGGCCAGGGCACTTTGAACTCGGCGCCCAATATTTCTTTCCAGATTGCTTTTTTGCCCGAAGAAAGCCAAAAAGGACAAATTCCGGAAGTAATCGGCCAGGCCGAAATCATCGGTCAGGACGAGTGGACCGGCGAAACTCTTCGGGTTTCAAGTCCTTTAATTAATACTGCCCTGCCTGACGACGGGAGAGTCTCCGAGGAACAAGGCAGGGTCAGATAGAAAAATGCCGGATTTAATGGATAAAATCGTTTCACTTTGCAAAAGAAGGGGTTTTATTTTTCCTTCTTCGGAAATTTATGGCGGTTTCGGATCAGGTTACGATTTCGGGCCTTTGGGAGTGGAGATGAAAAACAACATCAAAGCGGCTTGGTGGAAGGAAATGATCAGAATTCAAAAAAACATAGTCGGTTTGGATTCGGCCATTCTGATGTCACCCCAGGTTTGGCAGGCTTCCGGGCATTTAACAGCCGGCTTTGCCGACGAATTGGTGGAGTGCAAAAAATGCCATCACCGCTTCAGAAAGGATTTTTTGGAAAAAAACAATTGTCCGGATTGCGGCGGGGAACTGACCGAATCGAGAAAATTCAACTTGATGATGAAAACCTTCATCGGTCCGGTTGAGGATGAAACAGCCACTGCTTATCTGAGGGCGGAGACTTGCCAGGGAATATATTTGAATTTTCTGAATGTTCTCAATTCCTGCCGTTTGAAAATTCCTTTCGGTATAGCCCAGATCGGCAAAGCGTTCAGGAATGAAATTACGACTAAAAATTTCATTTTCAGGACCAGAGAATTTGAACAGATGGAAATGCAGTGGTTTTGCCCCCCGGCTAAAGCCGACGAATTTTTTGAATATTGGAAAGAAGCAAGAATGAAATGGTATTTGAATTTGGGAATAAAAAAAGAGAATTTAAGATTCAAAGAAGTTGCCAAGTCGGAATTGGCCCACTATGCCAAAAAAGCGGTTGATATCGAATATAAATTCCCGTTCGGCTGGCAGGAAATAGAAGGAATCCATAATCGGGGGGATTGGGATTTGTCCAACCATTCCAAACATTCCGGTCAGGAACTTAAATATTTGGACGAGGAAACCAAAGAAAAATATTTTCCCTATATCATCGAAACTTCGGCCGGGGCTGATAGAAGCTTTCTGGCTTTTCTGGTTGACGCTTATCAGGAAGTCAAAGGAGGCCGGAGCGAGACGACCCAGGCTGTTAAAGAAGAAGAAGTGGTTTTAAAACTGGACAAAAGATTGTCGCCGATAAAGTTAGCGGTTTTGCCACTGGTTAAAAATAAACCGGCCTTGGTGGAAAAAGCCAAGGAAGTTTATCAATTGTTGAAGCCCCATTTCGTCTGCCAGTACGATGAAGTCGGCTCGATCGGCCGGAGATACCGTCGGATGGATGAAGCGGGCACGGTTTTTTGTCTGACGCTGGATTTTGAAAGTTTGGATAACGACGATTTGACGGTCCGCGACCGCGACACCATGTCGCAGGAAAGAATAAAAATCGACCGGCTTGTCGTTTTCCTAAAAGAAAAATTAGATGAATGAGATGAAGGTAGCAGCCATTATTCCGGCTTATAATGAGGAAAAAAACATTGCCGAGGTTTTGAAGACGCTTTTAAAATCGCCCGAAATTGACGAGATAATCGTTGTTGACGACGGCTCGAAAGACAAAACCACTGAAATAAGCGAAAAACTGGGAGTGAAAGTGATAAGATCGGCTGGAAACCAGGGTAAAGGAAGAGCTATGCAAGAAGGATTAAAGGCGACGCAGGCTGGCATTATCGTTTTTTTCGATGCTGATTTGATCGGCCTGCAGCCGGTTCACGTTTCTTCTTTGGTCAGGCCGGTTTTGGAAAATAAAGCCCAGATGGCAGTGGGTATAAGAGAACGCGGCGGCTGGAAGGGGAAATTCGCCACTTTCTTAATTAAAATTGACTCTCTTTCAGCCGTGGCCGGAGAAAGAGCCCTGAAGCGTTTCATTTTCGAAAGCCTGCCCCAGAGTTTCATCGAGGGCTTTGCCGTGGAAACCGGCCTCAATTATTTTTGTTTGAAAAAGAAATTAAAAGTTGCTTACGTCCATCTGAAAGGTCTGGACATAACCATTAAAGAAAAAAAATGGGGATTCTGGAAAGGTTTTTCAAACCGCCTGAAAATGCTTTGGCAGCTTTTAAAAATAAGGATGATTATTTTATTTTCTCGAAAAGAATTTAAATAAACTCAATGTATAAAAAAATTACCCTGAAAAACGGCCTGAGGATAATTACGGTTCCCCAACAGAACAGCCAGGCGGCGACTATTTTGGTTTTGGTCGGCACCGGTTCAAAGTACGAAACAAAGGAAACAAAAGGCATTTCTCATTTCTTGGAGCATCTTTATTTCAAAGGAACGAAAAAAACCCCTTCCGCTTTGGCGGTGGCCGAAATTCTGGACAAGCTCGGCGGGATTTACAACGCTTTCACTGCCGAAGAATATACGGGATATTACGCCAAAGTGGCGGCTGTCCATTTTGAAACAGCTCTGGATTGGGTTTCCGACATTTACCTCAATTCTCTATTGCCTGAAAAGGAAATCAAGAAAGAAAGAGGGGTGATAATCGAGGAGATAAACATGTATTCCGATACGCCCATGCTCTATATCGGAGAACTTTGGAAAAATTTGCTTTACGGCGACCAGCCGGCCGGCTGGGATATTGCCGGCACCAAGGAAACGGTTGGCAGAATCGCCAGAAAACAGATTTCCGACTATATGAAATCCCAGTATGTCGCTTCCAATACCATTGTCTGCGCGGCCGGGAACATTTCTTCTTCGGTCGTTGATCAGATTAAGAACCGTTTTTCCGGCATTCGGCCGGGTAAAGCAAGGTTGAAACAGTTGGTGATCGATGCGGCGGTCGGCCAAGCGGCAAAAGCGGTTGGCCGACAGACTAAGCCGGCCGTTCTTGTTTTTCCCAAAAATACCGACCAGACGCATTTGGCTTTGGGAGTCAGGTCTTTCAATGTTTTTCATCCCCAAAGATTCTCCCAGGAGATTCTGGGAATAATTCTGGGAGGGATGATGAGCTCACGTTTGTTCGTTGAAATAAGGGAAAAACTGGGTCTGGCTTATTACGTTAAAACGGAAGTCGAAGGTAATCCTGATACCGGCTTTTTAACGACCAGAGCCGGCATAGACAACCAAAGAGTCGAGAAGGCGATTAAGGCTATTTTGAAAGAATACAGAAAAATTTCGCAAAGAAAAATATCTTTGGCCGAACTGAAAAAAGCCAAAGAAAATTTCAAAGGTAAATTAGCCCTTTATCTGGAATCTTCGGACGCCAAAACTTCTTTTTACGCCGGCCAGGAGATGCTGGAAGGGAAAATTTTGTCGCCCGAAGAAATTTTCAGGAGAATTGATAAAATTACCGCAAATGATATTCTGAAAGTAGCCAAAGAAGTTTTCAAACCGGCCGGATTGAATCTGGCTTTGATCGGCCCCTTTGAAAAAGAAGAAAAATTTCAAAAATTATTGAAATTATAACTTATGGAGAATAGAAGTTTATTAGACATTTCTTGGAACAGTATTCTGAAAGTACTGCTGGTCTGTCTTATTGTTTATCTTTTGTTTTTGATCAAAGGCATTTTAATCTTGATCATTTTCGCCTTGATTATTTCGGTTTTATTCAACCCGGCGATTGATTTTTTGCAAAAAAGGAAAGTGCCCCGCGTCCTGGCAGCCGGCTTGGTTTACTTTTTTATTTTCGGGGTTTTGGGCTTTTCAATTTATCTGATATCTTTGTCTTTTATTCCGGAGATCCGCCAATTTGCCGCGCTTTTTTCACAATATTTCGAAAAGATAGCTCCGCCTTTGAAGGGACTGGGTATTGAGGCCTTTGAAAGTTTTGATGTTTTCATCAAGGTTTCCGAAGAATGGCTAATAAAGGCCTCGGGCAATATTCTCAGCGCTTTGTCCGCCGTTTTCGGAGGGTTTTCTTCCGCTTTCACTATTTTTTCCCTGGCTTTTTTCTTTTCCCTAGAAGAAAGATGGGTGGAAAAAATAATCAAGCTACTTTTTCCCAAAAAATACGAAGATTCCGCTTTGAATGTTTGGAATAAATCCCAACAGAAAATTTCCGGCTGGTTCGGCGCCCGGGTTTTATGCTGCATTTTCGTGGGCATTGCCTCTTTTGTCGCTTTGAAACTGTTCAAAATTGATTACGCTTTCAGCCTCAGCTTGTTTGCCGGCCTGACCAACATTATTCCCATTTTGGGGCCGCTTCTGGCTGGGGCGGTTATCGCTATCTTGGTGTTTCTCGAGGACTGGTTCAAATCGATTTTCGTCTTGATTGCTTTTGCCTTAATCCAACAGATAGAGGGAAACGTTCTGGGTCCGTTTTTGACCAAGAAGTTCATCGGTCTGCCCCCGGTTTTGGTTTTGATTTCTTTGATAGTCGGCGGCAAACTTTGGGGCATTTTAGGGGCGATTTTGACGATTCCTTTGGTCGGTATTCTGTTTGAATTCATCAGGGATTTTTTGAAAAGAAACAAAGAGAGGCGTAATTCCCTGGAACAAGAATAAATTCAGCGATTAAAATGGCGGTTATTTACATTATCGGCACTCCCATCGGGAATTTGGGAGATATTTCCCAAAGAGCCCTCCGAATATTATCGGAGGTTGATTTAATTTTGTGTGAAGACACCAGGGTGACCAAGAAGCTGTTGGAACGTTATTATTTGAAAACTCCGACCCTTAGCTATCATCAGCATTCAAAAATTCAAAAAACGGATTACATTATTGATCTTTTGAAACAAGGCAAGAACTTGGCTTTAGTTTCTGACGCCGGAACTCCCGGGATTTCCGATCCCGGAAATAAATTGGTTGAGAAAATCGTTGAATCGTCAGGCGATTCGGTGAAAATCGTTGTTGTACCCGGCCCTTCGGCGCTTACTGCCGCTGCCTCTGTTTCCGGCTTGCCGACCGATAAGTTTTTGTTTCTGGGCTTTCCGCCGGCCAAGAGGAAAAGGAGAAAGTTCTTTGAAGAAATTAAAAAATCAGATCATTCGGTTATTTTTTACGAATCAACTTACCGGATCGTCAAAACTTTGGAGGAGCTTGGCTTGTTCGTCGGAAACCGAAAAGTCGCGGTTTGCCGGGAATTGACCAAAAAATTCGAGACGGTTTACCGGGGTGAAATAAACGAGATAGTCGGACGGTTGAAGAAAAATAAAGAAGAGATTAGAGGCGAATTCGTCGTGGTAGTCGGCGACCAGCTAAAAAACAAGGAATAATAAAGCCGTTGCCAAGATCGTTGCCTGAATGAAAAATCTCCAGAAAAAAGGGATTTTTTTGTATTTGGCAAAGTGGATTTTTTTGTGTAATTTTTCATGCCAGGACAGCCACCGCGGAAAAACCAAACTTAAAAAAGTGAAAAAATCAGGCAAACTGGCCAGTAAAGCGGCCAAATAAATTGTCGGCTGCCGGCCGGTTAAAACGGAAATAATCAGCAGTCCGACAGAGATATCCAGACCTATTTTTAAAAAGTCGGGAAGGGATTTCCGCCATTTTTTTTCTTTGATGTTATTGATGGAATATTCATTGGGATGGGGCAGAGAATCCAAAAAATAATGGCTTAAAAAAGACAAAAGAAGAACTAGAGAAAGCGGCTGGATTTTCGAAGCCAAGGCGGCGCCGGTCACAAGATGAACGGTTAAAATCATAATTTTTTATTATAACTTATTTTATGATAGAATGAAAAATACCGTATTAAAGGTTAAATATGCTGTTTGATTCTTTTAAAAACCGAAAATCCTTTACTTTAATCGAACTCTTGGTGGTCATCGCTGTTATCGGCTTACTGACTAGTTTTATTATTGTTAATCTGACCGGCACAAGAGGTAAAGCCAATATTGCCAGGGGATTACAGTTCAGCCAAAGCGTTCACCATGTTTTGGGTTCCGAAACAGTCGGCGTCTGGAGTTTCGATGAAGGTTCAGGCACAACTGCCAACGATTCTTCGGGTTACGGTAATAATGGTACCTTGACTAACGGACCTGTCTGGCGGTGCGCCAGTACTGATTCCAGTTACACTCCTTCGGGACAGGGTTGTTCTTTGCAGTTTGACGGAATTAATGATCATATTAGCTGCGGAAATCATACAAGTTTGAATCCTAATAGCGAAATTACCGCTGAAGCTTGGTTTAAATTAAACGCACTTAGTGGTACATTCACTGTTTTGGCTAAAGATAATCCAGGTCCTACAAATTATTGGATGGATATAAGAAGTAATAGGACAATGATATATGTAGGCGGGTATACTTCTGTTAATGATCCTTGTTATAATGGTACTTCAGTTGCAATAATTTCAATAAATACATGGCATCATCTTGCCTGGACATATAATAGGGAAAGAATGATAACCTATCTCAATGGTAATTTAATAGCTAATGTATCCAAGACATGTATATTAAATGCAAATGATTCTCCTCTTAGAATTGGAACAAGAACGGGTAGTGATAATTATTTCAATGGTCTGATTGACGAAGTCCGTATTTACGAAAAGGCCCTGGAAACAGCCCAGATAGAAACCATGTATTATGCTGGTTTGGAAAGATTGCTGGCTGAAGACAAGATAACAGAAGAAGAATACCGGGAAAGACTGGCATTACGATAAAATCATCATGAAAAAATTCTATATTACAACCAGTATTGCTTATACCAATGCTTTGCCGCATATCGGTTTTGCTTTGGAAGTCGTTCAGGCTGACGTCATGGCCAGGTATCGCCGAATGCTAAACGAGGATGTTTTATTTTTGACCGGTACGGACGAGCACGGCCAGAAAGTGGCCAAAGCGGCCGAAAAAGTCAATAAAACCCCTGAGGATTTTTGTGACGGCATTTCGGCGAAGTTCAAGAAATTAATCAAAATTCTCAATCTTTCAAATAACGATTTCATCAGGACTACCGACCGCAAAAGGCATTGGCCGACGGTGGAAAAAGTCTGGCTGGAAATAGAAAAAAAAAGCGACATCTATAAAAAGAAATATCAGGGGCTATATTGTTCCGGCTGCGAAGCGTTCTTGGCTAAAAGGGATTTAATCGACGGCAAATGCCTTATTCACCGAAGAGAGCCGGAGTCGATTGAAGAAGAGAATTATTTCTTCCGGCTTTCCAAATATGCCGGAAAAATAGAAAAGCTTATCGAAGAAAACAAGATTGAAATAATTCCGCCGAGCCGGAAAAAGGAAATGCTGAGCTTTATCGGACAGGGATTGGAAGACGTGAGTTTTTCCAGACCGAGAAAGAATCTTAAATGGGGGATTCCGGTTCCTGGCGACGACAGCCAAACCATTTACGTTTGGAGCGACGCCCTTGTTAATTATTTGTCCGCCCTTGATTACAGCGGGGACGCTGCCAAATTCAAAAAATATTGGCCGGCGGACGTTCAGTGTGTAGGCAAAGATATTCAGAAATTTCATTGTTTGATTTGGCCGGCCATGCTTCTTTCTCTTGGTTTGCAACTACCTCGGACGATATTCGTTCACGGCTTCATTACCGTCGGTGGACAAAAGATGTCAAAAAGTTTAGGTAATGTCATTGATCCTTTCAACCTGGTCGAAAAATACGGCACGGACGCCGTCAGGTATTTTCTTCTAAGGGAAATTCCTCCGACCGAAGACGGCGATTTTACTTACGAAAAATTCGAACAAAGATACAATTCCGATTTAGCCAAAGGATTGGGAAATTTTGTCAGCCGGGTAATTGCTTTAGCCGGAAAGCTAAAATTGAAAGAATTGAAAATCAAAGATAAGGATTTGAAGTCGGTTATAGATAAAACCAGGAAAAACTATGAAAAATCTTTGGACAGTTTTAAGTTCAACGAGGCGTTGACCAGTCTTTGGCAACTGATTTCTTTCTGTGATAAATACATAGAAAAAGAAAAGCCCTGGCAGGCAAGCGAAAAACAGGAAGAGATTGTTGCTAATTTATTGTTAGCCGTTAATGAAGTTGCCGGTTTATTGAAGCCTTTTTTACCAGAGACATCGGAAAAAATATTCGAACGTTTGGCCAGAGGCAAAAATAAACCTTTATTCCCGAGAATTCAATAATGATTGATACTCATGCCCATCTGAATTTCAATGCTTATAAGACGGATTTAGACGCGGTGATTCGGCGCACTTTGGACAATGATCTCGGGATGATAAACGTCGGTTCGCAGTATGAAACCAGCCAAAAAGCGGTGGCAATAGCTGAAAAATATCCGGACGGCGTTTATGCGGCTGTCGGCCTCCATCCGATTCATCTGACCGAAGGAATTTTCAAAGTGAAACTGGACGAGGAGGAAAGCGCTTTTCAGACGAAGAACGAAGATTTTCATTACGAGAAATACAAAAAACTTGCCGAGTCGGAGAAAGTGGTGGCGATCGGCGAGATCGGTCTGGATTATTATTACCGGCCCAAAACTAAAATAAAGCTTAATCAGTTTAAAGAAAGGCAAAAAGAAGTTTTTCTGAAACAATTAGCCTTAGCCGAAGAATTGAATTTGCCGGTAATCTTCCATTGCCGTTCGGCCCATCAAGACCTTATTGAAATCTTAGACGGCCAGAAAACAGCCCAGGGTGTGATTCACTGTTTTACCGGAGATTGGCAGCAAGCTGAAAAATATCTGACCATGGGCTTTTATTTGGGCTTTAACGGTATTATTTTCAAATTGAATCTAGATGAAGTGATAGAGAAAGCTCCTTTGGAAAGGATTTTAATTGAAACCGACTGCCCTTATTTGACGCCGCCGCCCATGACCGGCCGTAACGAGCCTCTTTACGTAAAGTACGTGGCTGAAAAGATTGCCGAAATCAGAAAATTAAGGTATGAAGAAATATCCGTTATTACGACTGAAAACGCCAAAAAACTGTTTAAACTATGACAGAGTATAATCCTCAAAAAATAGAAAATAAATGGCGAAAATTTTGGGAAAAACAAAAGACTTTTCAGGTTAACTTAAAAAAAGCGAAAAAACCCTATTACAATCTGATGATGTTTCCTTATCCTTCGGCTGACGGCCTGCACGTGGGTAATGTTTACGCTTTTACCGGTTCGGACATCCACGGCAGATTCCGAAGAATGCAGGGTTACGATGTTTTTGAGCCGATGGGTTTTGACGCTTTCGGCATTCATTCCGAAAATTACGCCATCAAGAAGAAAATTCATCCCAAGGTTTTAGTCCGGAAAAACGTCAACAATTTCCGGCAGCAGCTGAAAAATCTCGGCTGTCTTTTCAGCTGGCAACACGAAGTGGACACTACCAAACCCGAGTACTATAAATGGACACAGTGGCTGTTTTTGCAATTATACAAAAAAGGTTTGGCTTGCCGGAAAACAGCGCCGGTTGACTGGTGCCCTTCCTGTAAAACCGTTCTGGCCGACGAGCAGGTCATCAACGGAAAATGCGAGCGCTGCGACGCAGAAGTCATTCAAAAAGAATTGGAACAGTGGTTTTTCAAAATTACCAAATACGCTGAAAAATTGCTGAAGAATCTAGATAAGATTGACTGGTCGGAAAAAACGAAAACAACACAGAAGAACTGGATCGGCAAATCGGAAGGAACTTTGATAAAGTTTGTTGTTCCTGGTCTTCAGTTTTCTATTGAAGTATTTACGACCAGGCCGGATACCCTTTTCGGCTGCACTTATCTGGTTTTGTCTCCGGAACATGAAATCGTAACGAAAATAAAAAATCAGCTGCCGAACAGCAAAGAAGTCGAAGATTACGTTAAAAAGGCGGAAAAGAAAAGCGAGCTGGAAAGGACGGAGCTGATAAAGGAAAAAACCGGCGTGGAATTGAAAGGGTTCAAAGCCGTCAATCCCGCCAATCAAAAAGAGATTCCCGTTTTCCTGGCCGATTACGTTTTGGCTTCTTACGGCACCGGCGCCATTATGGCGGTGCCGGCCCACGACCAAAGAGATTTTGATTTTGCCAAAAAATACGGTTTGCCGATTATCGAAGTCATCAGTCCGGATGGCAAAGAGCATTTTCTCAAAGAGGCCTATATCGGCGAGGGGGTTCTGATAAATTCCGGCCAGCTTAATGGAACGGCGTCAACCAAGGCTAAACTGACAGTTGAAAAATTCGTCAAAGGTAGAAAAACCGTCAATTACCATTTAAGAGATTGGCTGATTTCCCGGCAGCGTTATTGGGGGCCGCCCATACCGATGATTTATTGCCAAAAGTGCGGCTTGGTTCCGGTGCCGGAAAAAGATTTGCCGGTCAAACTTCCCTACGTGGAAAATTTCCGGCCGAGTGGTAGCGGCCGGTCGCCTCTGGCTTTGATTCCCGGTTTTATGAAAACAAAATGCCCGAAATGCCAAGGCCCGGCTCGCAGGGAAACCGATGTTTCAGACACTTTTCTCGATTCTTCCTGGTATTTTTTCAGGTATCCTTCAATTAATCTGAAAGAGGTGGCTTTTGATAAAAAATTGACTGAAAAATGGCTGCCGGTTGATATGTATATCGGCGGCCACGAACATGCTGTTTTGCATCTGCTTTATACCAGATTCATCACCATGGTTTTGAAAGACGCCGGCCTTATCGGTTTTGAAGAACCGTTCAAAAAGTTCCGGGCCCATGGCTTGCTGACCAAAGAAGGCGCCAAGATGTCAAAATCAAAAGGCAATGTGGTCAATCCCGACGACTATTATAAAAAATACGGCGCCGACACTTTAAGAATGTATTTGATGTTTTTAGGGCCGTTTTCCGAAGGAGGCGACTGGCAGGACAGGGGGATTATGGGAGTTTACAGGTTTCTGTATAAAGTTTGGGCCTTGGCGGAGAAAACCGGGAACGGAAAGAAAAAAATCAAAAATGAAAAACTGGAACGGCTTTTGCATAAAACGATCAAAAAAATGACGGAGGATCTGGAAAACTTAAAATACAATACGGCCATTTCCAGTTTGATGATTTTAGTTAACGAAATGGAAAAACAGAATCAATTAACCTTGGCTGATTATCAATTACTGTTGAAATTGCTGGCGCCTCTCGCCCCTTATCTGACGGAAGAATTATGGCATAAATCAGGCGGCAAAAACAGTATTCATGATCAGGTATGGCCAGTTTACGATTCCAAACTGATTAAGGAAAACAATTTTATTCTGATTATCCAAATCAACGGCAGAATCAGGGACAAAATGGAAGTGCCGGCTGATATCAATAAGAAAGAAGCCGGCGACCTTGCTTTTTCCCGGGAAAAAATCAAAAATATAATAAAAGACGGTAAGATTAAAAAAGTGATTTTCGTTCCCGGCAGACTTATTAATATAGTCGTTTAATTCATGGCTGTAGAAAAAATATTATCAAATAAAACGGGCAGTAAAGCGATTTTTTTGGGTAATGAAGCGATTGTCAGGGGCGCCTTGGAAGCGGGCGTTGATTTCGTTTCAACCTATCCCGGCACTCCGGCTTCTGAAATCGGCAATATTTTCTTCGGTTTGTCCAGAAAGGGAAATTTCAAGGGTTATTTTGAATTTTCAACCAATGAGAAGATCGCTTTGGAAGCCGGGATGGGAGCTAGTTTTTCCGGCCTGAAAACTCTGGTGGCCATGAAGAACTTCGGTGCCAACGTGGCTTTGGACGCTTTCCTCCCTTTTGTTTACACCGGTTCAAAAGGACCGACGGTAATTATAGTGGCCGATGATCCCGGCTGCCACAGTTCGGCCCAATCAGAAGAAAATTCCCGAGGATTGGCTTCTTTGGCCCATTTGCCTATTCTGGAGCCGTCAGACCCTCAGGAATGCAAAGATTTCGTAAAATTAGCTTTTCAAATTTCCGCTCAGTTCGAAATTCCGGTTATGGTCAGAACCACTACCAGAGTCGCCCATCAGAGAGCCATAGTCAAATTGGATAAATTCGTTTCACGCCAATCGCCGGTTGCTGGGAAATTCGTTAAAAATCCTAAAAAATTCGTCACTCTGCCTCCGAGGGTCTTGGAAATGAAAAAAGAATTATTGGAGAAAATAAAGAAAATCCAGGAGTTTGCCGAGAGAAGTCCGATAAACAGGATTGGAAACGGAAAATCGGAAAACAGGGGGGTGGGAATCATCACTTCAGGCGTTTCTTATTTATATGTTAAGGAGGCTTTAAAAGAACTTAGTTTGGACTTGCCACTGCTGAAATTGGGATTTTTTTATCCCCTGCCAAAGAAAAAAATTGAAAATTTCATTAAAAAACTGAAGAAAGTTTTGGTTATTGAAGAATTGGAGCCGTATTTGGAAAAAGAATTGCTTACCTTGGCCAAACAATCCAATTGCCGGTTGGCAGTCACCGGGAAAAAATTGATTCCCGAAATCGGCGAACTTAATCCGGAAATCATCGTTTCAGCCGTGGCCGAACTCAGTGGTAAAAAATATAAAAAACCTGCGGTGGTTGGTTACCGATTGCCTGCCAGGCGTTTGCCTCGTCTTTGCCCGGGCTGCCCTTACTGGTTGGTTTTTGAAGCGGTTAAAAAAGCGGTTGATCCGGAAAAAACGGTTTTCGGTGGAGATATCGGCTGTTATATGCTTTTTGGCACTCCGGCCATGGGTTTTCAGGATTATTTGTCCTGTATGGGTTCTTCCATCGGCATTGCTCACGGAATTAAGAAAGCCACCGGTCGCCGTAAAGCCGGGGCAGCCGAACAGAAACTGATTGCTTTTATCGGCGACAGCACTTTCTTCCACAGTGGCATTCCCGCTTTGATTAATACGGTTTTCAACAAGTCGAATCCTTTGGTTATTATTTTAGACAACCAGACAACAGCCATGACCGGCCACCAGCCCCATCCCGGAGCGCCGGCTGAGCCGAATGGAATTAAAATGGAGAATATCGTCCGGGCTTGCGGAGTTAAGCATCTTAAAATAATCGACCAGGTCAATCAAAAAGAATTCATTGATACCGTAAAAGAATTTTCAGCCAAACCGGAAGTTTCGGTGATTATTGCCAGAAGGCCTTGCATCTGGATAAAAAAGTGAAAAATAGATGACAAATCAAACAAATCAATTTAATTTGCTGATTGTCGGCACGGGAGGCCAAGGCCAAATTACTCTTTTGCAAGTTTTGGCCGAAGCCGCTTTGGCCGAAAATTTAGATTTCAGAAGTTCCGAACTTCATGGTTTGTCCCAAAGAGGTGGTTCGGTTGAAGTTCATATCAGGTTCGGCAAAGAAATTCATTCGCCGATGGTTTCCCCGGGGAAAGTTGATTTGATTTTGGGACTGGAAGCTCAAGAAGGCCTGGCGGCTTTGAACTTCGCCGGCCCCGAGACGAAACTTTTAATCAACCAGTACGTTATTCCTTTTCGGGGCGGTTTGACGGAAGAAAATATCTTTAACCGTCTTAAAAAAGCCGGCCGGAATGTTTTTTTGGCGTCGGCCAATGAAATTTGCCGGAAAGAATTGGCCACCGACGTGGTAGCCGGCATTTATCTGATAAGCTTGGCCGCTTTTAAGAAATTGATCCCTCTTAAGCCGTCCTCAATCCGAGCCGCCTTAAAAAAAATAATTCCGGAAAAATATCTGGAATTGAATCTTAAAGCTTTTAATCTCGCGAGCGAGAGCGAAGCGGTGAAATGAACTTTAGTTCATTGAACTTACCCGCCGAGCAGAATCTAAGAGTAAAAACAAGTCGGTTTAAATTTTCTCTATTTTGGCTCCGAGTTTTTTAAGCTTTTCTTCGAATTTTTCGTAGCCTCTTTCGATTTGAGATATGTTTTGAATTACGGTCCTGCCTTTGGCGATTAAACCGGCCAAAATCAAGGCGGCGCCAGACCTGATATCGAGAGCGTTCAATTTACTTCCCGTTAACTTCGTTTTGCCGAAAATCAGGGCGCGGTGAGGATCGGTGATTTCAATGTCCGCCCCCAATTTTCTCAATTCTTGCAGATATTGGAATCTGTTTTCATAAAGTGGTTCGTGAATCAAACTTTTTCCTTTGGCTTGGGTTAAAATAACGGAAGATTGGGGCTGCAAATCGGTCGGAAAGCCCGGATAAGGAAGAACTTGAATTTTAGCGGCTTTGAACTCTTTTGAAGGCTTTATTAAAATCTCGCTGTTTGATGTTTCAAAATTTACTCCGATTTCTTTCATTTTTTCCAAAAACATCGTTAAGTGTTCGGGATTGACGTTTTTTATTTTTCCTTGTCCCTTGGTCAAGGCGAAAGCGATTAAAAAAGTTCCGGCTTCCAACAAGTCGGGGCAGATTTTAAACTCGGCTCCATTCAGGCTTTTCTTGCCTTTAATGACGATGGTGTGGGTTCCCAATCCTTCGATATCGCCGCCCATTTTTTTCAAAAAATTACCCAAATCCTGGATTTGCGGTTCGGCGGCGGCCAGTTCAATGGTTGTTTTCCCTTTAGCCAGAACCGCCAGCATCATGATGATTTCTGTGGCTGTCACGGAAAATTCTTTCAAAACGATTTTTTTCCCTTTAAGGTTTTTCGGTCTTTCAAAATAGTAAAAGCCTTCTTTCTCTCCAATTTTGACGCCGAAGTCCTTTAAGGCTTCAAGATGGGTGAAAATCGGCCTTAATCCTATTTTGTCTCCTCCAGGATGGGGAATTTTGAATTTTTTGAATCTGGCCAGCAGCGGCCCAACTAATAGAATTGAGACGCGCATTTTTTCAAAAAGCTGAAGGGGAATTTTTTCCGGATTTATTTCCAGCGGGTCTATTTTTATTTTTTGGGAATTCAGCCATTCGGTTTTAGCTCCCATTTGTTTCAGAATTTCAATTTGATCCAAAGCGTCGGTGACCGAAGGGACGTTGTCGATAACCGAACTTTTTTTAGACAGCAAAACAGCCGAAAGGATCGCTCCGGCTGAGTTTTTATATCCGGAAATTTTCACTTCGCCCCTAAGGGGAATTCCGCCTTGGATTAAAAATTTATCGGGCATAACGATGATTTACACCCCATTCCGCGGGGTCCGGCAGTTGATTTCAAGCTATTTTTAGTTTAAAATACAAAAAAGATTATGTCAAAAATAAAGATTAACCCCGGCGTCTTCAGGGCTTACGATATCAGGGGGATTTATAAAAAAGACATTAATGAAGATCTTTTCAGGAAAATCGGTTTTGTCTTGGGTGCGAAAAATAAAAAATTTTTGGTCGGTAACGACGTCAGAAAATCGGGCAGGAAACTGTCTCAAGCCTTGATTGAAGGATTGAATTCAGCCGGGGCAGAAGTAATCTGCAGCGGCACAACTTCCATCGGCCAGGCTTTTTTTACCGGCTGGCAATTGAAGGTCGATAAATCATTATTCATTACCGCTTCCCATTTGCCGCCTGAATGGAACGGTCTGAAAATTTATCTCGGTAACGGCGGAGTTTTTCCGGAAAAAGCCATCAAGAAATTACGGGACGATGTTCTGAAAATCGAAAACAAAAAGATTAAAAAGGCGAGATGGCTGAAATCCAAGAAAGTCGATATGAAAAAGGAATATATTGACTTTTTTTTGAAGAAATTTTCCAACCTTAAAAACAATAATTTAAGAATGGCGGTGGATTGCGGCAACGGCGCCATGAGTTTGGTTGCTCCGGAAGTTTTCCAAAAAGTCGGTTTCAAAGTTCTGAAATTATACTGCCGGCCGAGTCCGAATTTTCCCAACAGGACTTCCGAACCGACTTTTGAAGCGACAAAATCCCTAAGGAAACTGGTGGTTTCGAAAAAAGCTGATTTCGGCGTGGCTTTTGACGGAGACGGAGACAGGGCGGTGCTGATTGACGACAAAGGAAGATATTTAAAAGGGGACCAGCTTGGCATTGTCATCGCCAAATTGATGCTGAAAAATTCAAAAAACAAGAAAATCGTGGCCACTCTACCCTGTTCCATGGCTTTGGAAGAGCAGTTGAAAGGGGCAAAAATTTTCAGAATCCCGGTCGGTCACACTTTCGTTATTTTAAATTGCCAGAAGAGAAAAGCCCTTTTCGGCATGGAAGAATCGGGTCATTTCTGCCTGCCCCAGTATTTTCTGTTTGATGACGCCATTTTGATTCCTTTCAAGATAGCCGAGGCGATTTTAGACGAAAAAAAGAAATTGTCGGAGATTATTAATAAAATAAAAATTTATCCCTATCAAGAGATAAAATTTGATTGTCCGGATGAAATCAAATTCAAGGTAGTCAAGAATCTGAGCCAGCTTTTTCTTAAAAAATACCGGAAAGTTAACAGGATAGACGGTCTTAAAGTCAATTTGAATTCCGGCTGGATATTGATCAGGCCTTCCAACACTTCGCCGATTTTGAGATTATATGTTGAGGCGAAAAGCAAATCAGAATTGAAAAATTTAAAGGAGAAGTTTTCAAAAATTCTGAAAAAAGAAATTGAAGATTTATCCGGCTGTCCTTTGAAAATTTCAAACTTATGAATAAAGGTATGATCAAAAAAGTGGTAATCGCCGCCGCTGGCCGGGGTACGCGGATGCTCCAGCTTTCCCGTAACAAGTCAAAGCATCTGATTAACGTTTCCAATAAGCCTTTTTTGGCTTATCTTCTGGACAATCTCCGCCGGGCCGGCTATCAGGAATTGATTTTGGTAGTCGGTTACAAAGCCGAGGCGATGGAAAAGTTTTTGAAAGATTACGGTTACCAAGTTAAGCTGGTTAATCAATTTGAAATTTTGGGGGAGAAGGAATACGGGACACTTTGCCCTTTGAAGTGCGTCAAGGATATCGTGGGCGAAGAAAATTTCTTGGCCATTTACGGCGACAATCTTTATTCGGTTAAGGATTTGGAAGCTTTCAATATCGACGATAATTACAATTACGTTTCCGGTTTTTGGCACCAGAAACCGGAGAAATACGGCGTGCTTGTTTCTGACAACGGTTTTTTAAAAAAGATCGTGGAGAAACCCAAAGAAAATATAGGCAATTTGATAAACACCGGACTCTATAAATTCACTCCGGAAGTTTTCGATAAAATTCCCCAAATTAAAGTTTCTCCGCGGGGAGAATATGAATTGACAGATGCCATTAATCTTTTGGCCGGAGAACATAAAGTAAAAATAAAAGAAATCAAGGATTACTGGTTAGATTTTGGTAACCCAGCCGACATTATAAAGCTTTCCCAGTTTTTGAAAAGAAATGGAAATTATAAAGATTAATTCCGAAAATTTGGTTGCCAAAGCGGTCATTTTTTTAAAAAAAGGAAAAATTCTGGTTTTTCCGACCGACACTGTTTACGGTCTGATAGCCGATGCCGCCAGCAGAAAAGCGGTTGATAAAATTTTTGCCGTGAAGAAAAGGCCGGTAGCCAAACCTCTGCCGATTTTCGTCAAAGATTTGAAAATGGCGAAAAAGTTCGCCGAAATCAATCAACAACAGGAGAAATTCTTAAAATCGGTCTGGCCTGGCAAAATCACGGCTGTTTTGAAAAGAAAAATACGCCAGAGCGGCGCATTAAAGTTGTACGGGGTTAATGAAAGAACAATCGCTTTGAGAATTCCCGACCATAATTTCACGTTTTTTTTGATCAAGCGCGTCAACCGGCCGTTAATCGGAACTTCGGCCAATATTTCCGGCCGGCCAGCCGGCACCAGGATAAACGAAATTATAAAACAATTCAAAAATAAAAAGGAACAGCCGGATTTGATAATCGACGCGGGAAATTTAAAACCGGCCAAGCCGTCAACCGTAATCGATCTGACTGGTTCAGAACCGAAAATCTTGAGAAAATAAAAAACGCCCCAAAAAAAGGTTTCATAAAGAGGGCGTCTTATTTTTTAATGAATGATGGTGCCGCGGGTGGGAGTTGAACCCACACGTCCTTTTGGGACAATGGATTTTGAGTCCATCCTGTCTTCCAGTTCCAGCACCGCGGCATATTTAATTTTTATCAGATTTTCGCTTATTTTTCAACTTTATACTTGCATTCTTTCTCCGAACATTTTTCCCCTTTTTTGGTTTCAATCAAAAGAGAATCGCATTCCGGACATTTTTTTCCGGTTGGTTTGTCCCATAAAGCGAAATCGCATTCGGGATATTTGTCACAGCCGTAGAATATCTTATGTTTTCTGGTTCTTTTTCCGACTACTTTGCCCTTTTGGCATTTCGGGCATTTTATTCCCAAACTGTTTTCCTCGAGCGATTCCGTATACCGGCATTTGGGAAATTTGGAACAGGCGTAAAATTTGCCGTATTTGCCGAGACGGATTAAAAGAGGCGCTCCGCATTTCGGGCAGGTTTTTTCGGTTGGTTTTTCGGTAATGTCTTTTTTGGAAACTTCTTCGTATTTCAGCTTCAGATTTTTTTCGAACGGCCGGTAAAAATCTTTAATTGTTTTAACCCAATTTTCCTGGCCGGCCGCTATTTTATCGAGATTTCTTTCCATTTCGGCAGTGAAGCCGATATCGATGATTTTAGGAAAATGGGTTGTCAGTAAATCGTTGACCACCAGGCCGATTTCGGTCGGCTTGAATCTTCTTTGTTCGTCTTTCTCAATGTAATTTTTTTCCTGGATATTGGATAAAATCGGAGCGTAGGTTGAAGGCCGGCCGATGCCGTTTTCCTCCAAAGCCTTGATTAAAGTCGCTTCATTATAGCGTGCCGGAGGCTGGGTAAAATGCTGGGAGGAAATTAATTTCATCAGCTTTAGAATCTCGTCTTTCTCCAATAGCGGAAGTTCTTTTTCTTCGAATTTCATCGGGTAGACTTTCAGAAATCCGTCGAATTTCAAAACTTGCCCGTTGGCCTTGAAAATGCAATTTTCAGCCTGGATGTCAACACTAACAGTATCAAAGACGGCCGGTGCCATCTGACAAGCGATGAATCTCCGCCAGATCAAGTCATACAATTTCAATTGTCGGTCGTCCAATTCTAAGTTTTCGGGGGTCTTATCCGGATAGGAAGGCCGGATTGCCTCATGGGCCTCCTGGGCTCTTTTGATTTTAGTTTTGTATTTTTTGAAAAATCCCGGCCAGTAATCTTTTCCGTAATTTTCAATAATCAATTTTTTGGCCGAAAAAAGAGATTGGTTTGAAAGATTCAGAGAATCAGTGCGGTGATAAGTGATAAAGCCCCTTTCATAAAGATTTTGGGCAATTCGCATCGTCATCTTGGCCGGCCAATGGAATTTTTGCCAGGCCGTCTGCTGCAAAGTGCTGGTGGTGAACGGCGGCAGGGGATTTTTTTTCGTTTCTTTTTTTTCAACAGCCGTTACTTTATATTCGGCGTTCTTTAAATCCTTTATGATCTTTTCCGCCTCTTTTTTGCTTTTAATCGCCAATTTATCCAAAACTTTGTCGTCTTTTTTCGTTAAAAGCGCTTCAAACGCCTGGCCAGACGTTTTCTCCAGATTGGCAACGATCGTCCAATATTCTTGAGCGAGAAAAGCCTCGATTTCCCGTTCCCGTTCGGCCACCAGTCTTACGGCCACTGATTGGACTCGCCCGGCCGAGAGCCCTCTGGCCACCTTTTTCCATAAAAAAGGCGATAATTTATAGCCGACGATTCTATCCAAAATTCTTCTGGCTTGTTGGGCGTCAACCAAATTCAAATCGATCTCCCGCGGATTTTTCAGGGCTTCTTTGACGGCCGTTTTGGTGATTTCGTGGAAGACGATCCGTTGATACTTTTTCTTTTCGTTAAGATCTAAAAGATGAGCCAAATGATAAGCAATGGCTTCTCCTTCCCTGTCTTCATCAGTCGCCAAAATGACCAGTTCGGCTTTGGCCGCTTCCTTTTTCAAAAGATTGGCGTTTTTTCTGGCTTTAAGAGGAATGACGTATTTCGGCTGAAAATCATTTTCAACGTCTATTCCCAATTCGCCTTTCGGTAAATCCCTGATATGACCGTAGGAGGAAAGAATTTTATAATCTCGGCCCAGAAAGCTTTGAAGAGTATTTGATTTGGTTGGCGACTCAACGAGTATTAATTGCATATGTATTATTGTCTAGGTTTCTTACTTTACCTTTTATTTCCAAAATGGCAAGAGTGACGGTGATAGCTGAAACCGGCAGCTTCTTATTTAGAACTGGTTTTTAAACCCCAGATGGCCAGTTCTTTGAGGATATCGTCGGCATTTTCCGCTAATTTGGCGCCTCTTTTCAACAAAGAATGGCAGCCTTTTGAATTAACGGAGTGAATCGGGCCCGGTACAGCGAAAACCTTTCTTTTTTGGGAGAAAGCATAGTCGGCGGTGATCAAAGCTCCTGATTTTTCTTTTGCTTCCACGACTAAAACTCCGAAACTTAAACCGGAAATAATCCGGTTTCTTTGGGGGAAAGTAAATCGGGAGCCAGGAGTTCCTGCCGGATACTCGGATATCAGACAGCCGCCGTTGGCTAGGATTTGCCGGGATAATTTCAGGTTCGACGGGGGATAAAGGGTTTTTTCATCCAAACCCGTGCCTAAAACCGCGATCGTCCGTTTTTTTCTTTCCACGGCTGCCTGATGGCAAAAAGTGTCGATTCCCGGTGCCAAGCCGGAAACAATAGTCAAGCCGGTTTCAATCAAATTTCCGCTGATTTCCAAAGCCGTCTGTTTTCCGTAATCAGAGAAGCGCCGCGTTCCCACCACGGCAAAACAGTTTTCGTTTTTTTTCAATTCGCCCCTGACGTAAAGAATTTTCGGCGGGTTCTTAATTTTTTTCAAAAGTTCTGGATAATCGGCGCTGTTGAGGCTGATGGCTTTTATTTCATCCATAGTTTTCAGTGTGGTTGGTACTTGACAAATTTATCTAAATAAGTATAATATAATCATAAGGTTTCACCCTGCGGTCTATCTGCAAATGGCTAGCTTTCCGCCACTTTTTTAAAGTAGCGGGAGGGACAAATCCTAAGTAATTCCTCCTTAAGCTTAGCGCCTTAGGTTATAGGTTAAAACTTTTGTTTTTAATCTATAACGTTTGCAGGTAGGCCAGAGGGTGAAACAGCACATTTAAAAGAGAGGTGAAACTTGCTTAACTTACTGAAACGGTTTAAAGCTGCTTGGCTGGCATTCTGGTATCCTGAGTCAATCCAGATTAAGGATCCTTTGACAGGGACATTGAGCAGAAATACCTTTACTCATGCGGCCCAACGAGAATTGTCCCGCGTTGAACGAGGCCAGTCTTCGTCCTTGTCTTTTGTCTTTCTTGACTTGGACGGCTTGAAAAAAATCAATGACGGAAAAGGTCATAAAGCCGGTGATCTTCATTTGAAGGAATTCGCTAGTATAATACTGGTGCACATCCGCCCCTACGATCTTTTGGCAAGATGGGGCGGCGATGAATTCGTCCTGCTTCTGCCCGGTTCCGCAGCTGGCGCTGAAAAAAGCGTCAGAAGGATACACAACTTGTTTCCTTATTTTTCGTGGGGGATAAGCACGTGGTCTGAAGGAATGGGTTTGAGTCTTCTTATAGAACAGGCCGATGCAAAGATGTATCAGATGAAGAAAAGCAAGAAGTGAAACAGGCCGGGGCTGCGATATTCGCAATGCTGCCCCGGCTTTTTATTTATTGAACTCGTTCATTGCTTCTTCCAGTCCTTGGTTGAAAACGATTTCCGCAGCTGCTGCCGTTTTTTCAACAGCTTTTTCGATCTTTTCTTTCTCTTCTTTGTTAAATTTTCTAAGAACGAATTTTTCCGGATTTTCAGGTTTGCCGGTTTTCGGCTGAATGCCGATTCTTAACCTGATGAAGTTTTTTGTTTTCAATTCTTTTATTATTGATTCCACCCCTTTATGGCCGGCTGCCCCACGGTTTTCAACTATTCTGATTTTTCCCAAAGGCAGGTCGATGTCGTCGTGAATGACAAGGAGCCGCCTTTTCGCCGGCCGGCCGGGAAAATAATATTTAACCAGGTTTTTGGCGGCCCGGCCGGAATTATTCATGAAGGTCTGGGGTTTGGCCAGCACGGCTTTCTGCCCGTTGATTTTTCCCTGGCTGATTTCGGCCAGAAGTTTTTTGCTGTTTTTCCAATCGGAAAAGCTTTCAATTTTCAATTTTAAAATCTCGGCCGCCCAAAAGCCGATATTATGAAAAGTATTTTTGTATTCCGGCCCGGGATTGCCCAAGCCGATGATTAAAACCATGATGATATGCCGTTTTCCGCGTTCTCCTTCTTTTAATAATATCACATCATCAGCGCTTGATAAATATGAAAATCTTGATATAATTAGGAAAGTTGAGGAGATTAATCTTCCCTCATTCTTTATTTTAGCAAAATTTTGACAGATGAAATCATTTTTAGCATTTATCTGGGAAATCGCCAAAATAGTCATTATCGCTTTATTGGTGGTGCTTCCCATCCGTTATCTCGTTTTCCAGCCGTTTTTCGTTAAGGGCGATTCTTTGGAGCCCAATTTCAGCGACGGCGATTATTTGATTATTGATGAAATCAGTTACCGATTCAGGGATCCGCAGCGCGGTGAAGTGATTGTTTTCAAATACCCCAATGATCCTTCCCAGCGCTATATCAAAAGAATCATCGGTCTGCCTGGAGAAACTATAGAGATAAAAGACGGCCAGGTGATGGTTTACCGACAAGGGGAAGAAAAAGCAGGGGAAGCGTTGGACGAATCCGATTATCTTTCTTCCGCTGTTTCTACTTCAGGAAATCTCAATCTGACTTTGCAGGAAGAAGAATATTTCGTTCTGGGCGATAATCGGCCGGTTTCCTCAGACTCAAGGCGCTGGGGAACCTTGCCCAGAGAAAATATTATCGGACGGGTTTTAGCCAGACTTTGGCCGTTCGTCGCCTTTGCCAAAATAGAAGCCCCGAGTTATTAAAACGATGAAAAAAGTAAAATTCCAAAAACCGGCCGGCATGCATGACATTTTGTCCGAAGACCGGAAATATTTTCAGAAAATTTACGATACCTGTGAAACAATGGTTGATTTTTACGATTTTAAAAGGATAGATACGCCGCTTTTGGAAGACACGGCTCTTTATGAAAAAGGCACTGGTTTGACGACCGACATCGTTCAAAAACAGATGTTCACTTTGCGGACCAAAGGGGGCGATTATTTGACTTTGCGGCCGGAATTCACTCCGGGTATAATTAGGGCTTATTTGGAACACGGCATGTCGGCTCTTCCCCAGCCGGTCAAATTGTATTCGGTTGGCCCTGTTTTCAGATATGAACATCCTCAGGCTGGCAGATATCGCCAGTTCCATCAGTTTAATCTTGAGATTATCGGCGACGGCCATCCGGTGATTGACGTCCAAATAATCCAGATTTTTTACAATATTTTGAGCGAGCTGAAACTGAAAAAAATCATTGTCGAAATAAATAGCATCGGCGACAGCCAATGCCGGCCTTATTATAAAAAAATCCTGGCCAGTTATTTCAAATCAAGGGAATCGTCCTTATGCCCCGACTGCCGTCGACGGCTAAAAGAAAATCCTCTGAGGATTCTGGATTGTAAGGAAGAAAAATGCCGGAGAATAGCCAGCCAGGCGCCGCAGATAATCGACCATCTTTGCGAAGAATGCCATCACCATTTCAAATCGGTTTTGGAGTTTCTCGACGAAGTTGAACTGCCTTACCGCCTTAATCCTTATCTGGTCAGGGGTTTGGATTATTACACCAAAACTGTTTTTGAAATGTTCGAAGACACGGAAGAGGGAAGAAAAACAGGATCTCTGGCGGCCGGCGGCAGATACGATACTTTGGTAAAAATGCTGGGCGGAGAAGAGACGAAAGCTGCCGGAGGAGCCATAGGCGTGGAAAGAGCGGTGCTGATGCTCAAATCGAAGAAAATGAAAATCGCCAAAGCGACCAACCCGCCGATTTTCCTGGCTCAGCTCGGCCTGATGGCCAAAAGGAAAAGTTTGAAACTTCTGGAAGATTTCAGAAAAATTAAAATCCAGGCAGCCGAATCTTTCGGCCGGGATTCTTTGAGAGCCCAGTTCAAAATAGCCGATAAGTTGGGAGCGAAATATACTCTTTTATTGGGGCAGAAAGAAGCTCTGGAGGGGACGATTATCATCAGGGACATGCAGACGGGAAAGCAGGAAATCGTCAAATTGGATAAAGTCGTCAAGGAAATGAAAAAAAAGCTGAAAAAATAATCGATATGGATTGTATTTTTTGTAAAATAGTCAAAAAGGAAATACCGGCTGAGATTGTTTACGAAAACGACAAGATAATAGCTTTCAATGACGTTAACCCGGTTGCCCCGGTTCACATTTTAATCATTCCCAAAAAGCACATTCCTTCTATCAACCATTTGGCGGATTTCCGCGAAACGGGAACAAAAGACGGGCTTTCTCCGGAATTGGAAAACAAAATATTGGTCGGCGAACTGATTTTGGCCGCGCAGAAAATAGCCGAAGACAAAAAAATAGCCGACAGCGGCTATCGCTTGAGCTTCAATATAGGCGAAGACGCCGGCCAAACGGTTAATCATTTACATCTGCATTTAATGGGCGGAAAAAAATTGCCCTTGGCTTAAAACATGAGTATAGAAGCAAAAAAACAAGAAAGGGAAAATTCTCAAGGCTTGATCCGTCGTTTTTCAAAGAGAGTCCAAAAAAGCGGCGTGCTACGTCGCGCCAGAAAAAACCGGTTTCACAAGCGCTCTAAGAGCAAACAAATGAAAAAAAGAGCGGCTTTGAGAAAGGAAAAACTGAGAGCCGAATACGAGAAGCTTAAGAAATTAGGCCTGTTGAAAGAAAAAAAATACGGCAGGCGTTGAATAAATTCATAATTTGTCCAATTTTTCTTGCCGGATATGGAACTTAAAACAAGAATCCAACAGAATCTTAATTCAGCTTTGAAAGAAAAAAAAGAGCTGGAGGTTTTGGTTTTGAGACAGATTTTGGCTGCCGTTTTGAACAAGGAAAAAGAAAAAAGGTTCAAAAGCAAAAAAGAGGAAGATGCTTTATTGACGGAAGAAGAAATAACGGATGTCGTTTCTTCCGAAGCGAAAAAAAGAAGAGAAGCGATAGTTGAATTCGAAAAAGGCAAAAGGCAGGATTTGGCCGAAAAAGAAAAAAAAGAGCTGGAAATCTTGGAAAAATATCTGCCAGAACAGCTGCCAGAGGAGGAAATCAGAAAGTTGGTCAAAGAGGCGATTGAGGCAGCCGGCGCCAAAGAAATAAAAGACATGGGCAAGGTTATGGCGGAATTGATGCCGAAAACAAAAGGCAGGGTCGATAACAGCCTGGTCAGCAGGATAGTCAGAGAATTATTGGCCTCAGCCTGATTATGACTGTGGAAATCAACAATTTGACGGCTGCTCCCGTTAAGGATAATTTCCTGAAAAAAGCCGCTGAAAAAGTTTTGACAAAGGAAAAAGGGAAAAAGCTGGAATTGTCGATTGCTTTGGTCAGCCAAGGCAGGATGAAAGAGTTGAATAAAAAATACCGCAGAAAAAATCGGGTGACCGACGTCCTCTCGTTTATGTATGATAGTTCGGGAGAAGTGGTTATCTGCCTCTCAGAAGTGAAAAAAAACGCGAAAATATTCAACTCGAAATTCGAAAAAGAATTAACAAAAACTCTGATTCACGGTATATTACACTTGATGGGGTATAACCATGAAAAAGGAGAGAAGCAGGCAAAGGAAACAAGGAGAAAGGAAGATTATTATTTAAGTCGGTTAAATTTTTAACATCGGTTATGGCTAAAAACAAAATTATCGCCGGTTTGGATGTAGGGTCAGGCGCCGTTAAAATTCTGCTGGCCGTCCAAAAGAACGACGAAGCTGATTTCGAGGTGATTTTCAAAGGAGAAGAGCCTTCTTCGGGGATAAGGAGAGGCGTGGTCATCGATGTTGACAGGGTTTCCAGAATCATCCAGATTCTTGTCAATAAAGCGATAACTGAAAGCGGCCGGAAAATCAATTCGGTTTTCGTCAATATCGGCGGAAGCCATATTTCCTGCGCCTCGTCCAGAAGCATGGTGGCCGTTTCCCGCGCGGACAAGAATATTTCGAAAGAAGACATAGACAGAGTTTTGCAGGAAGCCGTTAAAGCCGTTTCTTTGCCCTTAAATAACGAACCGTTGGAAACCTTTCCCAAGGAATTCATTATTGACGGTTTAGGAGGAATAAAATCCGCCGAAGGGCTGCAAGGGGGCAGGTTGGAAACGGAAATCCTGATTCTAAGCTGTTTTCTGCCTTATAAGAACAATTTGGTCCAGGCGGTTCTGGATGCCGGCCTGCAGATTTCAGATATCATGCCTTCTTCTTTGGCTGCTTCGTCCGTTGTCCTTTCCCAGAAACAAAAAGAATTGGGATCGGCAGTTTTAAACATCGGAGCCGGCACTTCGGAATTGGCCGTTTTTGAAGAGGGAGATTTGATTCATTACGCTGTTTTTCCCATCGGTTCAGCCAATATAACTTCGGATATCGCCGTTGGTTTGAAAACGGATATTGATATTGCCGAAGCCGTAAAAATTCAGCGGGGCAGCTGTCTTTTCAAAGGAAAAAATAAAAAAGAAAAAATCGAAGGAGGCGGGGATGAAGGAGACGAACCTTTGGTTTTTTCCCAAAAAATACTGATTAAAATAATCGAAGCGCGCATTTCGGAAATTTTCGAAGAAGTGCAGAAAGAATTGAAAAAGATTTCCAGACAGAATCTGCTGCCGGCCGGAGTCGTTTTGACGGGCGGCGGAGCGAAATTGCCCAAGATTGTTGAACTGGCCAGAAAAGAATTGAAGCTTCCCTGCCGGCTTGGCAAAATTTCTCATTTTCCTGAATTGGAAAACGATCTGGATTACGCCGTTGTTTGCGGTTTGGTTTCCAGCGCCAGCGAATCGGAAGAAAGGGGAAATTGGCAAAGAAGCGGCTTTTCCGGCAGCGGCAAGATAAAGAGATTTTTCAAAAGTTTTTTGCCTTAAATTTTTTTATGTCTTTAACGACGAAAATCAAAGTGGTCGGAGTGGGCGGTTCAGGTTCGAACGCCGTTTCCAGTATGACCAAATACCAGATTAAGGGAATTGAATTGGTGGCCATCAATACCGATGCCCAGGATTTAGTCAAAGCCAGGGCTGATGTAAAATTGAGGATCGGCAGAAAAGCCACCCAGGGTTTGGGTACGGGAATGAATCCGGAAATCGGCAGGGAATCAGCTTTGGAAAACCGCCAGGAAATTTCGGATATTTTAAAAGGTTCGGATATGGTTTTTCTGACTTGCGGCCTGGGCGGGGGCACGGGTTCGGGAGCCGGTCCTGTTGTCGCCGAAATCGCCAAAGAACTGGGAATTTTGACTTTGGCCGTGGTTACTAAGCCTTTTTCTTTTGAAGGCCAAATTAGGTCGAGAATCGCCGAGAACGGCCTCAGGAGATTGAAAGAAAAAGTCGACACCTTGATTGCCATTTCCAATGATAAGCTTTTGACTATTTTTGAGGCGGATACCCCTCTTTTAAACGCTTTTTCTGTTTGCGACGATATCCTGCGCCAGGCTGTACAGGGAATTTCCGATTTAATTCTGCTGCCCGGCATTATCAACGTCAATTTCGCCGACATAAAGGCGATTATGGCCGATGCCGGTTCCGCCCTTTTCGGAGTGGGTAGGGCCCAGGGGGAAGGCAGAGCGGAGAAAGCTGCTCTCAACGCCATCAATTCCCCTTTACTGGGAATTTCAGTCAAAGGAGCCAAAGGGGTCTTATTCAATGTTTCCGGAGGAAAAGATATTTCGCTTTTGGAAATTGACGAAGTCGCCAAAGTCATCACCCGGGAAATAAATCCGGAAGCCAGAATAATTTTCGGGGCGGTTCAGGACGAAAAGATCAAACAAGGGGAGATAAAAGTGACGGTCATTGCCACCGGATTTTAAATGCTTGATTAATGAGCGGTTCCAAGATTTTTTTATTGATTTGCCTCTTTTTCATCGGAGGCATTTTTTTAAGTTCGTTTTTCGGTATTTCCCGGACAATTCTTTTCGGTTTTTCGATAATCGGCATATCGCTTATCTCGATTTTTTGGGGCCGTTGGAAATTTGCAGTGGCCGGTTTTTGTGTTTTGTTTTTGGTTTTTGGAATCTGGCGGCATCAGGTTGCCGAGTTGAAAGCCATTGATAATGATTTTAAGGAATATAACGGTTCGGGACAGAAAATTAGTCTGACCGGAATGGTTGGCGCTGAACCGGATATCCGGCAGACTCATAGCAAGCTTGTTATTGGCGGGATTGACGGTTTTAACGGAAAAATTCTGATAACCGTTGATAAATATCCGGAATACCGGTACGGCGACAGATTGAAAATAACCGGCAAACTGGAAACTCCGCAGGAATTCGAGGATTTCAATTACAAGGATTATCTTGCCAAGGAAGGAATCTATTCCGTTATCTATTATGCCGAAGTCGAGTCAACCGGAGAAAATCAGGGAAATTTCCTTTACGGCGGAATTTTATCTTTCAAGGAAAAACTGAGAGAAATTATTTATCAAAATCTTTCGCCGCCTCAATCTTCGATTTTGGCCGCCATGATTCTGGGGGATAAAAGCCGGCTCTCCCAGGAATGGAAGGATAAATTGAATTACGCCGGCTTAAGGCACTTGACCGCCATTTCCGGCATGCACGTGGCTGTTTTAACGGTAATTTTGATGAATTTTCTGATTGCTTTGGGTTTTTGGCGGCAGCAGGCGTTTTATTTCACCATAGTTTCAATCGCTCTTTTCATCATTATGACCGGCTTTCAACCCTCGGCCGTCAGGGCCGGAATCATGGGCGGATTTTTTCTTTTCGCCCAACATCTCGGCCGGCTCAATGTATCTGCCAGAGCTGTTATTCTGGCGGCTGCCTTGATGCTCTTTGACAACCCCTTGCTTTTGAAATTGGACGTCGGTTTCCAGTTGTCTTTTCTGGCCATGCTCGGCATAATTTATTTCTTGCCAGTTCTTCAGGATTGGCTGTCTAAAATTCCCCATTTTTACCGATTTAAGGATATTATCGCCGTAACCGTGGCCGCCCAGATTTTCACTTTGCCGCTCCTGATTTATAATTTCGGCTATTTTTCTCTGGTTGGCATCATAACCAATATTTTAGTCGTTCCTTTTCTGCCTTTGATTATGGGTTTGGGGCTGTTTTTCGCTTTAAGCGGAATAGTCAGCGGTTATTTAGGCTGGTTTTTCTCTTTGCCTGTCTGGCTGTTGCTGGCTTATCTGGCAGCTGTGGCAGATTGGTTTGCCGCTTTGTCTTTTTCAGCTTTCTTTTTTGAAATTTCCTGGTTTTGGTTGCTGATTTTTTATTTGATTTTAGGAACGGCCGTTTGGCGGTTGCGGGAAAAAGAAAAATTAAAGTTTTTAAAATACTGAAATTTTGCTAAGATAAACGCATGGAAAGAATTTTTTTAATCTCGGTCAATATGGGTTACGGCCACCAGAGAACGGCTTATCCTTTGGTTTCTCTGACCGGCGAAAAGAAAATCATCAATGCCAATGATTATCCGGGGATTCCGGAGAAAGACAGGAAAATTTGGGAAACAACCAGGACTTTTTACGAATTCATCTCAAAATTCAAAAGGATTCCCCTTATCGGCGAATTCGTTTTTTTCCTTTACGACCAGTCCCAGAAAATTTTCAGTTTCTATCCTAAAAAAGATTTGTCCAAGCCGAATTTCCAATTAAAACAGATATTCTCGCTAATAGAAAAAGGCTGGGGAAAGGATCTGATTTTCCAATGCCTGAAAGACCGGCAGGCAACCGAGAAAGTCCCTCCTTTTATCAGCACTTTCTTCATTCCCGCTTTCATGGCCGAACATTTCAATTATCCGGGCGAGATTTTCTGCGTTATCTGCGACGCCGATATCTCCAGGGCCTGGGCGCCTCTTGATTCCAAAGCGAGCAGGATCAAATATTTCGTCCCCAATGACAGGGTTGTCGAACGCCTGAAGCTTTACGGCATAAAAGAGAGCAATATCTTTTTAACCGGTTATCCTTTGCCTTTGGAAAATACGGGCGAGGGAAATCTGGCAGTTTTGAAAAACGATTTGAAATATCGCCTTTTCAATCTTGACCCCAAAAAGAGATTTTTAAAATATTACTGCCCTTTGGTTAAAAAACATTTGCTTAATCTACCTCAAAGAGCCAATCATCCTCTGACTTTGATGTTTACGGTTGGCGGGGCTGGCGCGCAAAAAGAAATCGGGGTTAGAATCGCCAGAAAACTGACCAAAGAAATAAGAAGCGGAAAAATTAGGATAATTCTGGTGGCCGGCATCAAAGAGAAAATCAAGGAATATTTCAAGAAAAATACCAAAGGCCTGGAGGTGGAGATAATTTTTGAAAAGAAGATAGAGGATTATTTTAAGAAATTCAACCTGGCTTTGAGACAGACCGACATCCTTTGGACGAAACCTTCGGAACTTTCTTTCTATTCGGCTTTGGGACTGCCGATTATCATCGCCCCGCCCATCGGCTCCCAGGAAGAATTTAATAAAAGATGGCTTTTGAAATCCGGCTTCGGCCTGCAGCAGGAAGACCCGAATTACGTGCAACAGTGGCTTTTCGACTGGCTAGACAGGGGTTATCTGGCTGAAGCGGCCATGCAGGGTTTCATTGAAGGGGAAAAATCAGGGGCCTTAAAAATAAAAGAAATATGTTTTGGTTAATTATTGCTCTTTCCGCTTATTTCCTTCTGGCCGTTGTTTTTTTGGTGGATAAATATCTTTTGACCTCGGCCATTCCCAATCCCAAAATTTACGCTTTTTACGTCGGAACTTTGGGTATTTCAGCTTTGCTCCTGGCTCCTTTTACCGGTTTTTATCTGCCGGAAAAATCACAGCTTGCCTTGAGCTTGTTATCGGGATTTTTTTTCGTTTACGGCCTTTTTTGGTTTTACAAAACCTTGCGGCTTTTTGAGGCTTCGAGGGTGGTGCCGGCTGTCGGGGGATTGACTCCTTTATTCACCCTCGGCCTGATATATTTTTTCTCAGCCGGCCGGGAAACTTTGTCACCAACGGGATTTCTGGCTTTTATTTTTTTAATAGCCGGCAGTATTCTGCTGAATGTCAGGAAAGAGAAATCAATAAGCCTGGCAAGTTTAAAATTTTCCGCTTTGGCGGCTTTTTTCTTATCATTGTCGTTCGTCTCCGTAAAATACGTTTATTTGAACCAGCCGTTTTGGAACGGTTTCATCTGGCGGAGCGTCGGCGGGTTTTTAACAGCCATTTTATTTCTGTTCATTTTTCCGGAAATCAAAAGGGAAATCCTGAAAAAAAAGGAAAAATCTCCCAAGAAAACGGCAACTGTTTTTCTGACCAATCAGGCGGCCGGCGCAGCCGGCAATATCCTGCAGAATTGGGCCATTGCCCTAGCCCCTTTGGCTTACGTGCCTTTTGTCAACGCCCTTCAGGGAGTCCAGTACGTTTTTCTTTTGATTCTGGCTGTTGTCGTTTCTTTTAAATTCCCGGAAATTTTAAAGGAAGAAATGTCCCGGGAGATTATTTTCCAAAAAATATCAGCTGTTTTATTGATGGCAGCCGGTTTGGCCATCTTGGCGTTTTAAAATGCATACCAAAAGAAAATTAAAATTCATCCTAGCGGGTTTTTTGGTTCTCCTTTTTTTTGTTTTCTGTTATTTTTTCGTCGGTCAGGTCAGACCGGCCGGAAAAATCGTCTGGGGAGTTAATTTTTCGCAAAAACACTCGGAACTTTTGGGGCTGGATTGGCGCGAGAATTATTCGGCCCTGATCAATGATTTGGGGGTGAAGAACATCAAATTGGCCGCTCATTGGGATTTGATCGAATCTGGGAAAAACGAGTATTCTTTTGAAGACTTGGATTGGCAGATAAGAACGGCCGAAGAAAAAGGGGTGAACCTCCTTTTGGTTGTCGGCATGAGAACGCCGCGCTGGCCGGAATGCCATATTCCCCAATGGGCAGAGGGGCTGGATAAGGAAGAACAGCAGGCGGAAATTTTGGCCATGCTCGAAACAATCGTTTTAAGATACCGCGATTCCCGGGCTGTCGGCAGATGGCAGGTGGAAAACGAGCCGTTTTTCCCGTTTGGCGAATGTCCTTGGGCCGACGAAGATTTCCTGAAAAAAGAAGTGGAACTGGTCAAATCTCTTGATTCGCGAAACAGGCAGGTTCTGATATCGGACAGCGGAGAAGGGTCTTTCTGGATTGCGGCGGCCAGAGTCGGCGATATTGTCGGCACGACCATGTATGAAAAGGTCTGGGTTCATCAATTTGAAATTTACGTCACTTATCCTTTCCCGCCTGTTTTTTACGGCCGGAAGGCTGGAATTATTGAAAAGTTTTTCAATAAAAAAGTGATTTGCGTGGAAATGCAGGCAGAGCCCTGGGGACCGCTGCTTTTATACGATTCGCCTCTTGAAGAACAGGAAAAAACAATGAATCTGGACCGATTCAGAAAAAATATTGAATTCGCCCGGCAGACCGGCCTGTCAGAATTTTATCTTTGGGGTTCGGAATGGTGGTACTGGATGAAAGAAAAACAAAATAATCCCGATATTTGGTATGAAGCTAAAAGATTATTTTAATTTTCCGGACAATCGAAAATCCTTCACCTTGATAGAGCTCTTGGTAGTCATCGCCATTATCGGCTTGCTGGCCAGCATTGTCATTGTCAACCTGACCGGCACCAGAAGTAAGGCCAGTGTTGCCAGGGGCTTGCAGTTTAGCCAAAGTGTACATCATGCCTTGGGTTCGGAAGCAGCGGGGATCTGGAGTTTTGACGAAGGTTCGGGCACAACCGCTTTTGACGCTTCGGGTTACGGGAATAACGGAACTATTAACGGAGCAAGTTATATGACAGATACTCCTTCCAATACGGGTTATGCTTTAAGTTTTGACGGAGTGGATGATTATGTAGAAACAGGAAGTAATGGATTCTCTACAAAGATAGGCACTATTGCAATCTGGGCAAAAGCAAATAACTGGGGAGGTACTCTT
>Ga0307379_10001586_pt1 | contig 35694 bp, 32 predicted proteins | sample UN2MG_FD_202237 | JGI IMG/M metagenome (GOLD analysis project Ga0307379, IMG submission 202237) | Soil microbial communities from Risofladan, Vaasa, Finland - UN-2 | ecosystem: Environmental > Terrestrial > Soil > Coastal area > Acid sulfate soil | place: Finland: Risofladan, Vaasa | collected...
CGGAATCAAGGGCGAAGCCCGCCGGGCCGCGCCCTTCCTCCCCCAAGGGAGGGCGCATTTGCAATCTTGCACAAAGCTCACAGGTTACAAGGTGCCGCTACCATAAAGGGGCTCGCACAAAGGCCGTGTGCGCCCACCCGAGGAAGGGCGCGGCCCTCCGTTGTGCCTGGGTGGCAAATGGCGGCAAAGTCCGCGAAGCAGAAATTCAAACTGAGACACTACCGCAGCCCTTTAAGGGCCCGCTATTCCAGAAGCACCGAAATCTCGACTCTGAATAATTCGTACCGCCGCCTCGCTCTAAATCATCCCTCGGTACAATTTGGTGTTCCATTGAATGTCGGCCTCCATCAGCCGGCGGGCCTCCGTTGCGTCGTGGGCGGCGATGGCGTCGACGATCCGCATGTGGTGGTTCTCCCAATCCTCGATCCGCGAAAACTGCCGGATCGCCCGCGACAGCCACGGGCCGGTTCGGGCGTATAACCCCTCGACGATGGCGGCCAGATCGGGATTGCCGGCGCCGGAATAGATGATGAAATGGAAGGTGAAATTGCTGGCGAGGTAGCTGCGAGCGTCCTCGCGCGCCATTGCCGCGTCCATCTGGCGGGTCAAATCGCGCAGCCGCTCGATCTGTGCCTCGGGCAACCGGGTCGCGGCGATCTCCGCCGCCGCACCCTCTAGCACCGACCGGATCTGGAACAGATCAACGGCGCGGGCCGGGGTCATGTCGGCCACCCGATAGGCGCGCTTGGCCGCTCCGGTCAGGGCCTTCTCCGCCTCCAGCCGCTTCAACGCCTCGCGCACTGGCATGACGCTGACCCCATGCTCGGCGGCGAGGGTCCGGGTCGAGACGGTATCTCCAGGCTCCAGCTCACCGACAATCAGCGACCACCGCAGCGCCTGATAAATCCGGTCGCCCAGCTTCGCCTCGGCATCGGGCGCGCGTGCAGCCATCGGCTTTGCCACGGTCGCTGTCGTCATCCGGCGGCCCCGTCGCCCAGATCAACCTGCGCCCCCAGCTTGCTGGCGACATATTGCAGGAAATCCCAGATGGTCCCCTCAAAATCCGCCGGCGCCAGCGGGCCGGTGGCAAAGAACCGCGTCTGCAATCCCTTCAACTGCGTCTCCAACTTCTCGCGGTCCTCGGCGTTGAAGGCATGACAAAGCTCGACGAATTTCACCACCTCCGGATGCTCCGGGTCGTCAAGCAACCCCAATACCCCCCATTTCAGCGCCACCCTGTCGACCCCGACCGGGCGCAGCGTCATGTACAGCGTGTAGTGGGTGGCAAAACCGAACAGGAAACACGGATAGATGACCCCCATGACCGAGTTGCGCTTCTCGTCATCGGTCAGGTCCGGGTGATACGGCCCGCGATCCGGAACGCTGGGATTATAGTAGGACCGGTAGCCGGTGTACTGGGCCTCGCCCGGCAGCTTGCAGCACAGACTGGTCGGCGTCGTCGCGTGCAGCGTATCCTTGTGGGTAGCGCTCAGGTGATAGCCCTCGATGAAGTTCTCGGTCAGGCTCTTCCAGTTCGTCCCCCAGACATCCCCGCCGGTATAAAGCAGGTTGCGCAATTCGTGGTGATAGTTGTGGATGATCCCCGATAGTCTCTCCAGCTGCGGCCCCAGCGGCTCGGCCGTGCCATCCAGGTTGACGAAGATAAAGCCATTCCAGATCTCGCTGGTCAGATGGGGCAGGGCGCACCCCTTCGGGTTGAAGTTCTTTGCCTCCTCCATCAACGGCGCCCGCAGCAGGGTGCCGTCGGTGCGGTAGGTCCAGCTGTGATACTGGCACATGAACCGCTTGGTGTTGCCCTTGCCCTCGGCCACCAGATTGCCGCGATGGCGGCAGACATTCGACAGCACCCGCACCTCGCCCTTCAGGTCACGGGCGACCAGCAGCTGCTCCTCCAATAGCTCGGTGGTGAAATAGTCGCCCGGCTTGGCGACCTCGCCAACATGGCCGACACAAAGCCATTGGCGCCGCAGCAGGTGCTCCTTCTCAACCTCCAGAAACTCTGGCGAGGTGTAGAACGCCGGCGGCATGGTGCGAGCGCTATCCGCATCCAGCGCGGCGACTTCCGACAACTCGGCTCTGATCCGGTCAACCGGACTATGGCGCATTACGTTCATTCGCATCCCCGATTACCAAGTGTGATCTCTGATTCGAGGGCGCTCGATCAGATACGACAAGAAACAAATACCAGCAGGCGATTATCCTGTCGATCCATCTGTGATATCAGATTGCAAATTCAAACCTTCCGTGCCAAATTTCTCCCAATCGAGCGATTGATTCTCGAACGCACCCATATCGACCGGAACAACGCCATGCATGATATCCTTGATCTCGACCGCTATCCCCTGGACCAGCCCGGCTCGCCGCAGTGGCGCGCCCTGGTGGATCGCTGCAAGGCCGATCTGGCGCGGGACGGCATGTACAACCTCGAGGGCCTGATGAGACCCGGCGCGGTGCGCCATGCAGCCGCCGAGGTCACCCCGGTCCTCGATACCAGCGCCTTCACCCACAAGCGCTCGCACAACGTCTATTTCCGCAAGTCTGTCCCCGGCCTCGCCCCCGACCATCCGGCGTTAAAGCTGTTCGAGACCTCGAACCAAACCATCTGCGCCGACCAGATCCCCGAAAGCCTGCTGGTCCAGCTCTACAACTGGCCCCACCTGGCAGGCTTCATCGCTGCGACCATGGACAAGCCCGTGCTTCACCCCATGGATGACCCGATCGCCTGCGCCAATGTCATGCGATACACCGCTAGCGAGGCGCTGAACTGGCATTTCGACCGGTCGGAGTTCACGACCACCTTGCTGTTGCAGGCCCCCCTTGGTGGCGGCGCCTTCGAATACCGCACCGGCCTGCGCAGCGATGACGACCCGAACTACGACGGCGTCGCCCGGATGCTGCGGGGCGACGACGGCGAGGTCCACAGCTTCGCCGCTGAGGCCGGCACCCTCAACGTCTTCCGCGGCAAGAACACCGCGCATCGGGTCACCCCGGTTGTCGGCCCGGTCGACCGCATCGTCGCGGTTTTCTCTTACTACGAAACCCCCGGTGTCCGGTTCTCGGACGAGGAGCGGATCGGCTTTTACGGCCGCGCGGCCTGAGGCGCCCGTGTTGACAACAACCGCCCCCGTCTCAAAGCGCCTCACGCATCGGGCGCGCTACATCGACGGCTGGAACACCATGGACGCCGCCAAGCTTATGGCCTCCATCACCGACGACTTCATCTTCGACGATCCAGCCGACCCCGGCCCCATCACCAAGGCGACGCTGGTTGACTACATGCCGGTCTGGCCCAACAAAACCGCCGCCCTCGGCGCACAGTTCACGTTCGAAATAATTGACAAGACGGTGCAGGACCATGAGGGTGTATTGCTGGAATGGTACTGGTGGCGGCTGATTGGCACGACGGTCGAGGGTTCTGCGGTGATCAAGACATCCGACGACGGCGTAATCTCCGAGCGGCTGACTTACTATCGAACACCATGGCCACTGCGTCGGTGATCCGGCGCCAATGGCACGACAACGCATCGATCCGCGGCCAACGTGGATTTCAACAGGGAGAGAACGATGACCAAACACATGATGACGGATCGCAGCTTGCATCCGATGGCCAAGGACTTCGTTGAGACGCTAAAGCGCGGCCAGATTAGCCGGCGCGAGTATCTATCCTCGATGATGGCAATCGGCGTGACGGCGGCGGGAGCTTACGCGCTGGCCGGGTTGGCGGCGCCGACGGTGGCGTTGGCGGCAGAGCCCAAGAGGGGCGGCACCCTCAGGATTGCCACACCGGTTCGGGCGGCGGGGCTGAAGGATCCGCGCACCTTCGACTGGGACTCAATTGTCTCGCGGCAATCCTGCGAGTATCTCGCGCGCTGGGAGATCGACGGCTCCTTCACCCCGTGGCTGGTGGAGAACTGGGAGATCAACGACGACGCGACCGAGTATACGCTGAATCTGCGCAAGGGCATCAAGTGGTCGAATGGCGACGACTTCACCTCCGAGGACGTCGTCTTCAACATCACCCGCTGGTGCGAGAAGGACGTCGAGGGCAATTCGATGGCGGCGCGGATGGGCACGCTCATCGATGCCACGACCAACAAGGCAATCGATGGCGCCATCACCGCCCCGGACAGCCACACCGTCAAACTGTCGCTGCCGGGGCCGGACATCACGCTGATCGCCGGCTTCACCGACTATCCGGCGCTGATCGTGCATCGCAGCTTCGATCCGGCCGGCGATCTCGTGGCGCAATTCAACATCGGAACTGGCGCCTTCCACATCGAGCTCTATGAGCCGGGGGTTCGGGCGCGGGTCGTTCGCCGCGACGGATACTGGAAGGGCGACGCCTATCTGGATGCGGTCGAGTTCATCGACTTCGGCACCGATCCGACCGCGATGCTCGGGGCTTTCGAATCCGGTGACGTCGATACCAATGAGTTGAGCGAAGCCGACCAGCTCGCCCCGCTCGATGGCATGGGAATGGTTAGGTCGGAGATCGCGACGGGTTCCACCATCGTCTGCCGTTTCAACAACGATCAGCCGCCCTACGACGACGTGCGGGTGCGTCGCGCGGCCCAACTCGCGGTCGACAACAATGCCGTGCTGGCGCTCGGCATCGATGGCACCGGGGTCATTGCCGAGAACCATCACGTCGGCCCGATGCACATCGAATACTTCAAGCTGCCACCGCAGACCCGCGATCCGGCAGCCGCCTTGGCCCTGTTGGCCGAAGCGGGTATGAGCGATCATGAATACGACCTGATCTCGATCGACGACGATTGGCGCCGCAACACCACCGACGTGATCGCGGCCCAGATGCGCGATGCCGGGTTGAAGGTGAAGCGCACGGTCATTCCGGGCGCAACGTTCTGGAATGATTGGACCAAGTATCCGGCCTCGACCACCAACTGGAACCCGCGCCCGCTGGGCGTTCAGGTTCTGGCACTGGCCTACCGGACCGGCGAGTCGTGGAACGAATCCGCCTTCGCCAGCCCAGAGTTCGACGCCGCACTTGAGGAAGCCCTCGGCACGCCCGATCCCGACAAGCGTCGTGCCATCATGGAGCGTGTCGAGAAAATCCTGCAGGACTCGGGCACGCTGATCCAGCCATACTGGCGGTCGATCTTCCGGCACTCCACCCCGCAGGTGATGGATTTCCCGGCCCATCAGGCGCAGGAGTTCCACCTCGAGCGCGTTTGGCTCGACGCCTGATCTCGCAGGCGTAAACTTTATATCCGGGGGCCAGGCAACGTTCTGGCCCCCGGTTTCAACTGATCTGGGCAAAACCATGAACACGCGGCGCAAGCCCATCCCACGGGAAGAAACCTGGGCCGGAACACCGGAATGATAACGGGGCGCTAGATGCGCCCACGGATATCCCGTACCCCCGTGTTCCCGAGGATCAGCCCATGTCCCGCCGCAGCTCGCACTCCCGCTCCAGCCGCCACGCATCCCGCGCCAACGTCATCCATCAGCGCCCCTTCGGTGCCGTCCACAACTCGTATCGCCCGATGGAGCTGATCTCGGCCGACCAGGTCGAGGCAATCCACCACGCCTCGCTCCGGGTCCTGCGCGACATCGGCATGCGGGTCGACGACGCGCCCTCGCTGGCGCTGATGGAGGGCATCGGTGCCGACGTCGACCGGTCGAACAACCGGGTGCGGTTCGATCCAGGCCTGATCGAGGAGATGATGACCGGCCTGCCGTCCGAGTTTACCATCCACGCCCGCGATCCGGCCAAGACCCTGACCGTAGGCGGCAATTCCATGGTCTTCGCCACCGTTTGCGGCCCCTCCTTCGTCTCCGATCTGGATCGTGGCCGCCGGGCCGGCACGCTGCAGGACGTGCATGACTTTGTCCGCCTGTCGCACAGCCTGAACATCTTCCACCACGACGGCGGCGCCGGGCTCGAGCCGCTCGAACTGCCGCCAAACTCACGCCACCTCGACATGATGTTTGCCCAGCTGACCCTTAGCGACAAAGGCTGGCAACCGTGCTGGCTCAACAGCCGCCAACGGGCCCGCGACTGCATCGAGATGGCCAAGATTGCGCTCCAAACCGATGACGAAGGGCTGGCGGCCCGGCCCGGCCTGATCGCCGGCATCAACACCAACTCGCCGCTGCTGCTGGATGACAGCCAGGCCGAGGGGCTGATCGAGATGGCGCGGGCCGGGCAGCCGGTGCATGTCACCCCCTTCACCCTGGCCGGCGCCATGAGCCCGATCACCGTCGGCGGCTCGCTGGTGCAGCAAAACGCCGAAGCGCTGGCCGGTATCGTGATCGCCCAGGCAGCCCATCGCGGCGCGCCGGTGTTCTACGGCCATTTCACCTCGAACGTGGATATGCGCACCGGCTCGCCCGCCTTCGGCACGCCGGAGTATGCCCAATCCGTCATTATTTCGGGCCAATTGGCCCGGCGCTACGGCATCCCGATCCGCTCATCCAACACCACCGCCTCGCCGGTCGTCGATGCCCAGGCCGCCTACGAGAGCGACATGTCGATCATGGCCTGCGTCCAGGGCCACATCAACGTGATGATGCACGGCGGCGGCTGGCTCGAAGGCGGCCTGACCTGCTCGTTCGAAAAACTAATCCTCGATGCCGAATTGCTGCAAATGCAGGCGGCCTTCCTCGAACCCGTCGCGCTGGACGAGGCATCGCTGGCCTTCGACGCCATCGAGGATGTCGGCCCCGGCGGCCATTTCTTCGGCACCGCCCATACGCTGGAGCGCTACGAGGACGCCTTCTACACCCCGATCCTGTCCGACTGGCGCAATTTTGAGAACTGGCAGGATGACGGCGCTCGAACCGCGACCGAACGCGCCAACCTGATCTGGAAGCAGTTGCTAGCTTCCTACGAAAAACCCCCGATCGACCAGGCGGTCGAGGAAGAACTCACCGCCTATGTCGCCAAGCGCAAGGAAGCGATCCAGCGCGACGGCGAGTGACCTGAGATGAGAACCCCATGACCCAAATCGCCGAGCACATCGCCAAGAAAACCCCAGGCGCCGGGCTCAAGGACTTCGAGCACCAGATCGACATGGTGGCCATGCGCCAGTACCGCCTCGCCCGCGCCCGCGCCCAGATGGAGCGCCGCGACCTCGGCGCCTGCCTGCTCTACGACATGGCCAATATCCGCTACGCCACCGGCACCCGCAACATGGCCGTCTTCACCGGCCACTACCCGACCCTGCGCGCCGCTCAGGGGGTGCAGGGGGGTGCCGCCATAAAGCAACCACGCACATAGACCGTGTGCGCCCACCCGAGCGAGGGCGCGACCCTCCGTTGTGCATGGAGGGCCAATGGCAGCAGTGTCCCACTCAGCAGACCTTCCCTGTGCCCGAAGATGCGGCGCTCTATGGCAATCGCCACTGGGTAGAAAACATGTTTGCTCGCCCAAAAGAATAACACAAGATCGCCACGCGATAGGGCAGGTGCCGCGAACTCTATCTCTCAGCCATCGCTCGCGGCAATCGCCCTGTTTTGGTTATTGGGCCTGACCCTAGGGCGCGATGCGTTCCGGCGGTTACGCCCGGTCCCGTCATCCCGGACGCTTAGCCTCATGCAATGTTGCTCCGCAGGGCCGGGATCACCTGATCATGGCCATAGGACCCACAGATCGCGCACCAGCACCGCACCCCTTCGCGCCGCGGCGCTTATGCGTTGACCATGGACATCCACCGCCACCGCGTAGGATAGAGGGCGAAGTTCTTACAACAGGGGCGGCCATGAGCACCGGGTCATCAGTCCGAACAATCGCCATCATCCTGCTCGGCGCGATCCTTGTCTTCACCGGCAACGGCCTGCTGCAGACCATGCTGCCGATGCGCGCCGATCTCGAGCATTTCTCGACCGCGATGATCGGCTTGCAGGGCACCGCCTATTTCGGCGGCTTCATCGCCGGCTGCGTCCTCGGCCCGGCACTGATCAAGAATGTCGGCCACATCCGCGCCTTCGCCGGCGTCGTCGCGATCCTGGCGGCGGTGATCATGGTGTTCGCGATCTGGATCGACCCCTATGTCTGGATCGGTCTGCGCCTGCTGACCGGCGCCTGCCTGGCGGTCACGGTCATGTCGCTTGAGAGCTGGCTGAACGACCAGGCAACCAATGAGAACCGCGGCCAGATACTCTCGATCTACTTCATCGTTTCCAACGCCGGCTGGATCGCTGGGCAGCTCGCCGTCAATCTCTCGAGCCTCCAGGGCTCGACCCTGTTCATCCTGGTGACCGTCATGGTCTGCCTGTCGGTGGCGCCGGTCGTGCTGACCCCGACCAAGGAGCCGACGCCGGTTCCCGATGCCCGGCTGGATCTCCGCGGCCTGTTCGCCCTATCGCTGGTCGGCACCATCGGTTGCTTCCTGGTCGGCACCGCCGAGGGTGCCTTTTGGACCCTCGGTCCGGTGTTCGGCCAGCAGCGCGGCATGTCGGTGTTCGAGGTAACCCTGCTGATGGGCGCCTTCGTCCTCGGCGGCACCCTGTCGCAATGGCCGATCGGCCGGTTGTCGGACGACCACGACCGCCGCATCGTCATCCTGCCGGTCACTCTCGCGACCGTTGCCACCGGCCTGACCATCGCCTTTGCCGGAGAACTCGACCTTACCGCGATGCTGGCGCTGGCAGTCCTGCATGGCGCGCTGATGATCCCGATCTACTCACTGTGCATCGCCCATGTGAACGACAGCGCCCCGTCCGACCGCTTCGTCCAGGTCAGCGGCGGCCTGCTGCTGATCTACTCCGCCGGTGCTGCACTCGGCCCGCTGGCGGCAGCACCACTGATGGACCATTACGGCCCCGGCGGGCTGTTCATGTTCCTCTCCGCCGCATTGGCGCTGTTCGGCATCGTGGTCATCTTCAGGATCATCGCGGTTCGCCGCCGGATCCGTGCCTACCCCGACCGCTATGCCCTGGTGACCAAGACAACCCAATCGATCTACGAGATGGAAGAACATAGCCCTCTCGGAGCACCGGAGTAACCGCCATGACCCGACCCTACCTGATCGACAGCCTGCAATACGCCAACTGGTCCGAGGCGATCTTCCGCCAGATGCGCGCGGGCGGCGTAGATGCGGTCCATGTCACCATCGCCTACCACGAGAATTTCCGCGAAACCGTCCTCAATATCGAAGCCTGGAACCGCTGGTTCGAACGCTTCCCCACCCTGATCTTCCAGGGCCGCACCGGCGCCGATGTCCGCCTCGCCCGCCAGACCGACCGCACCGCGATCTTCTTCGGCTTCCAGAACCCCTCGGCCATCGAAGACGACATTGGCCTGGTCGAGGTCTGCCACACCCTCGGCGCCCGCTTCATGCAGCTCAGCTACAACAACCAATCCCTGCTGGCGACCGGCTGCTACGAGGCTGAGGACCCCGGCATCACCCGCATGGGTCGCCAGGTAATCGCCGAAATGAACCGGGTCGGCGTGGTCATCGACATGAGCCATTCGGCTGAGCGTTCGACATTGGAGGCGATCGAGATATCGCAGCGCCCGATCGCCATCACCCACGCCAACCCGGCCTTCTGGCATCCTGCGCTGCGCAACAAATCCGACACCGTGCTGCGCGCTCTCGGCCAATCCGGCGGCATGCTCGGGTTTTCGGTCTACCCGCACCACCTGAAGGACAAATCCGACTGCACGCTCGACAGCTTCTGCTCGATGATCGCCCGCACGGCAGAACTGATGGGGCCACAGAACATCGGCATCGGCACCGATCTATGCCAGGACCAGCACGACAGTGTTGTCGAATGGATGCGGGTCGGCCGCTGGACCAAACAGGTCGACTACGGCGAGGGTTCCGCCACCAATGCCGGCTTCCCAGCTATGCCGTCCTGGTTCCACGACAACCGCGACTTCGCCAACATCGAGGCCGGCCTGCGCGCCACCGGCCTGAACGACGCCGAAGTTGCCGGGGTCATGGGCGAGAACTGGCTGCGTTTCTACGATGCTAGCTTCGGCCCGGCTGGGGCGTAGAGCATGATGCCGCTTCACCTGATCACACCCTCACTCCACCACCCAACTATCCTTCCCGCGCAGTAACTCGGCCAGGTCGTCGTTGGTCGGATGCAGGCCGGGGCCGTCACCGCGGGCCATCAGTTCGTTCTGGGTCGGGCGCTGCACCGCGCGCAGCACCCCGATTGCCTCGGGCATCTGCGGGTGGCGCATGGCGGCCAGAATCTGGGCCAGCGCCGGGGTCGCGGCGCTCTCGTCATGGCGCACCAGATCGTCCTCGGTGATACCATCACCCAAGCCCACTACCTCCAGCCCGAAGCCAACCTGGCGCAGCCCCATGTCGCGCTCGATGCCGAAGATCAGCGGCTTGCCGTGCTCCAGCTCGACCACATGGTCGTGGCGGATCTTGTTGTCCTTGGCGTAGTCAAACGTGCAGTCGTTGAAGACATGGCAGTTCTGGTAGATCTCGACGAAGGCGGAGCCCTTGTGTGCCGCCGCCCGGCGCAGGACCTCGCCCAGCGTCTCGGCCTGGGTATCGACGGCGCGGGCGACAAACGAGCAATTCGCCGCCAGCGCCGTGGTCAGCGCGTTCAGCGGCTCCAGCATCGAGCCAAAGGGGGTCGAGCGGGTCACCAGGCCGGGGGTCGAGGTCGGCGAGAACTGGCCCTTGGTCAGGCCGTAGATGCGATTGTTGAACAGCAGCACCTTGATATCGACATTGCGCCGCAGCGCGTGAATCAGATGGCCGACACCGATACTCAACCCGTCGCCGTCACCGGTCACCACCCAGACATCCAACTCGGGTCGCATCCGCTTCAGCCCAGTGGCGATGGCCGGCGCCCGGCCGTGGATGCCGTGCATGCCGTAGGTGTCGAGGTAGTAGGGGAACCGGCTGGCGCAGCCGATGCCGGATATGAACACCGTGGTCTCGCGCTTCGCACCCAGGCCCGCCAGCACCTTCTTCATCTGCGCCAGCACGGCGAAGTCGCCGCAGCCGGGGCACCAGCGTACCTCCTGGTCGGTGGCGTAGTCGGCTGGAACCGGCACAGGGTTGGTGGGAACATTCATGGCGTAACCTCCGCCGTCTCAGCCGGGGCGCACAGTGCCTGGATCGCCTGCAGCAGTTCGTCCACCGTGAAGGGCCGGCCCTGAACCTTGTTCAACTGCACTACATCCACCCCAAAGCGCGCCCGGATCAGCATCGCCAATTGGCCCGTATTCAGCTCCGGCATCAGCACCTTGCCATAGCGCCCGAGCACCGCGCCCAGATTGGCCGGCATCGGGTTCAGATGGCGCAGATGCGCGTGCGCCACAGAAAGACCGGCAGCCCGCGCCCGGATTGTCGCCTCGCGGCAGGCGCCCATGGTGCCGCCCCAGGCCAGAACCAGCACGTCGCCGGTCTCTGGCCCTTCGACCGTCAGCGGTGGGATCAACGTCGCGGCGTTCGCGACCTTCTGCGCCCGCACATTGACCATATGCTGGTGGTTCAAAGGGTCGTAGCTGATCGCGCCGGTGCCGTCGGTCTTCTCCAGCCCGCCGATCCGGTGCTCCAGCCCCGGCGTTCCCGGCACTGCCCAGGGCCGCGCCAGCAGGTCGTCGCGGGCGTAGGGCAGGAATGGCTCGTCGCCAGCAGGCGCCGTCGGGTGCTTAACCGGGATCAGCGCCAATTCCGCCATCTCCGGCACCCGCCACGGCTCCGAGCCATTAGCAACAAAGGCGTCCGACAGCACGATCACCGGCGTCATCAGCCTCGTCGCAATGCACCATGCCTCGATCACCGTATTGAAGCAGTCGCCGGGGCCGGATGCCGCCAGCACCGGCATCGGCGCCTCGCCGGAGCGCCCGAACATCACCTGCAACAGGTCGGTTTGTTCAACCTTGGTCGGCAACCCGGTCGACGGCCCGCCGCGCTGCACGTCGATCACCACCAACGGCAGCTCCAGCATCACCGCCAGCCCCAGGCCCTCGGCCTTCAGCGCCAATCCGGGGCCGCTCGATCCGGTCACCGCCATGGCGCCGCCGAAGGCCGCGCCGATGCAGGCGGAAATCGCGGCGATCTCGTCCTCGGCCTGAAAAGTACGCACTCCATGCGCCCGGTTCCGGCTCAGGAAATGCAGGATGTCGCTGGCCGGCGTGATCGGGTAGGCGCAGTAGAACAGCGTCTTCGCGCTCAGGCGTGCCGCCGCGATCAGCCCGAGTGATAACGCCTCGTTGCCGGTCACGTTGCGATAGCGCCCCGGCGCCAATTTGGCGCGCGGCACGATATAGCTTCGCTCCAGCGCCTCGGTTGTCTCGCCGTAACTCCAGCCGGCATGCAATGCCAACCGGGCAGCCTCGGCGACCTCGTCCTTGAATTTGCGCTTGATGAAATCCAGCGTCGGTTGCAGGTCACGGCCATACAGCCAGTAGACCAGCCCCAGGGTGAAGAAGTTGCGGCACTGCTCGGATTGCTTGCGACCGAGGCCGGTCGGTGCCACCGCCGCCTTGGTCAGGGTGGTGACCGGTGCCCGCAGGACATTCCAGGATGCCAGCGCGCCATCGTCCAGCGGGTTGGCCGCGTAGCCCGCTTGGCGCAATCCGCGAGCGTCAAAGGCGTCGTCATCGACAATCAGGGTCTGGCCCGGCTTCAGCCAGTGCAGGTTCTCCTTCAGCGCGGCCGGGTTCATCGCCACCAGCGCATCGACCGCATCGCCCGGCGTCAGAACCGTGTCGGCGGCGAAATGCACCTGAAAACCGCTGACCCCCGCCAGCGAGCCGCGCGGCGCCCGGATCTCAGCCGGAAAATCGGGGAAGGTCGCGATATCGTTGCCAGCGAACGCCGAGGTCTGGGTCAACTGCGATCCGGCAAGCTGCATCCCGTCGCCGGAATCGCCGCAAAACCGGACAACGACCGAGCGCCGCTCGGAAACCGGCTTCGCCGTGGCGGTTGCCTTATCCTCTGTCACTGTCGGCATAAGATCTCCTGAGAATGTGGTCATCCTACAAATAGTGCATTGGCAGGTGTAATTCACCCCAGATTCGACCGTTAACCCGTCGATTCGGGAGCACTCCCAAAACACCCCTAAAACACCCCCAAAACACCCCTAAAACACTCCCGTTGGAATCCCTGCCCTAGATCGGGAAACCGGACAGGAAACTGCGCAGGTTGTCACCCAGTTCCGGGCACAGGTAGCCACCCTCCTGCACGATAACCGTCGGCAGGTTCAGTCCCGCCACCACCGCCGCGATGCGGGCAAATCCAGGGGTAGATACCGCAAGCCCGCCGAATGGGTCGCCCTCGAAAGCATCCAGGCCGAGGGCCAGGATCAGCACATCCGGCGCAAAGTTTTCTACCCGCTCCAGCCCCGGCCCCAGCGCCTCCAGAAACTCCTCATCCCCAGTGCCGCGCGGGATCGGCAAGTTCAGGTTGGCACCTAGACCAGCACCCTCACCACGCTCCTGCGCATAGCCCCAGAAGAACGGATAGTAGCGCACGGGATCGGCATGGATCGATACGGTAAGCACATCAGAACGTTGGTAAAAAATGCCTTGCGTGCCATTCCCATGGTGCAAGTCAACATCAAAGATCGCCGGTCGCAACCCAGCCTTCACGCAGCGCTCGGCGGCAATCGCCGTGTTGTTGAGAAAGCAGAACCCACCGGCCATATCAGCAAACGCATGATGCCCCGGTGGACGGCAAAGCGCATAGGCCGACCGCTCCCCTGCGATGACCAGATCAGCCGCCGCGACGGCGGTCTGGGCGCTCCAATAAGCCGAATCCCAGGTCTCAGCCGAGATCGGGCAGGCAGTGTCGGCCTGATGATACCCGGCCTGTCCAACCGCCGATTCCGGATAGCCCGCACTGCGCCGGTCCGGATGGATATTTGGGACAACCTCAGCCGAGGCACCAGGAATGCGCTGCCAGCGCCCATATATGGTCCGCAAAAACCGCAAATACTCCCCCGTATGAACCGCCGCAATCGGCCCCAACCCAACGTCACCCGGCGCCTCGATCGCCAACCCCAAATCCCGGACTGCCCCCAACAAAGCATCGATCCGCGCCGGTTTTTCCGGGTTCGGTTGCGGCGCACCCGACGACAGGAATTGCTTCGGGTCATGCGCCCGCTGGATCTCGTGGAGCACTGCTTTCATGAAATCTCTCCCAATTCTATCAGGTGTTTACCATCGGCCATCCAGGCTCTCTCGCGCGCGTCACTGCGGAAACCTAGCCGTTCATAAAACGCTATTGCACCCGCATTATCGGTATGCGCCGCCAACCTCAGATAGCTCGCCCGCCACTCCGCCGCATCCCGGATCACCGCACCGATCAAGCGGCGGCCCAACCCGGAGGCGCGCGCATCGGGGCACAGATACAGGTCTTGTAGATAAACCCCAGGCTGTCCCCGAAGGGTCGAGAACTCCGGAAAATAAACCGCGAGCCCAAGCGGCGACCCGGCACGCTCCGCCAACAGCGCCCGGAACATCGGCCGGCTCCCAAACCCATGGACGCGAAACGCCTCGGCGTCGGCGCGGAATGCCGCCCCGTATCCGATCTCGCTGGACAGGGCCAAGAGCAACTCATACAGCACGGTGGCGTCGGCCTCGATCGCTCGCCGGATGATAATGTCACCCGCCATCGCCGCATCTCCCCCAGCGCAGTGCCGTCACGAGACCCAGAATGCCTTCTCCAAGTCACTGAAGTCCGACGCCGGACCCTCGAACTTGTTGCGGCCAAGTTCCAGAACATAGACATAATCGGCGATCTTAAGAGCCTGACGGATTTCCTGGTCGACCAGCAGGATGGTCAGATTGTCCCGCGTTGTCAGGTTGGTAAGCATCTCGTAGACTTCCCTCGCCAGCATCTTCGACAGGCCAGCGGTTGGCTCGTCCACCAGTAGCATCTTCGGATCGGCCATCAGGGTGCGGCCAATCTCGACCATCCGTTGCTGGCCACCGCTCAGCTCGCCGGTGATCTGCTTGCGCTTGTCGCGCAGCACCGGGAAACGCTCGTAATTGGCCTCGATCTTGTCGCGCACCTGCTTTTTGTCGCGCCGGAAGGTCCAGCCACCCAGCTCCAGGTTCTCCTCGACCGTCATGTCCTTGAAGACGCCGGGCTGCTGCGGAATATAGGCCAGCCCCTTGAGAATGCGTTGATGCGTAGGCACGTTCAGGATGCTCTCGCCTTCCAGCAACACATCGCCCTCATTCGGTTTCAAAAACCCGAAAGCCGCCTTCAACGCGGTCGATTTGCCAACCCCGTTGGCCCCCAGAACCGCCGTAATCTGGTTACGGCGCGCCTTGACGTTCAGGCCCTGAATGATGTTCAGGTCCTTGTAATAGCCGACATTAAGGTCCTTCAGCTCAAGGACAACGTCTTCAGCTTTGCCGGTCTCCATCACCTACTGCACCTCCGACTCGGCGGTTTCTTCTTCGTCGTCATCGACGCCGAGATAGGCTTCGATCACTGCAGGATCGCGCTTGACCTCCTCCGGCGGGCCATCGGCGATCAGATCGCCGTAGTTCAGCACCAGCAGGCGCTGGCTGAGGGCGAAGATCGAATCCATCTGGTGCGAGATGATGATGATCGCCTTGCCCGCCTCATTCACCCGCCGGATATAGGCGTAGATGATCTCCATCAGTCGCGGATGCACACCGGCAAACGGCTCGTCGAGAATGACGACATCAGGGTCCAGCATCAACAGACGACCCAACTCCAACAGCTTCTGCTGCCCACCCGACAGCGCCTGCGCATATTCGTTGCGCAGGTGGTCCATGGTCAGGAACTCCAGCACCCCCATGGCCTTTTCGTGGATCGCCTTGTTGTTGTCCGGCCGGCCCATCGCCAGCGCCGGGACATACAGGTTCTCCAGCACGCTCATGCGGCGGAACGAGCGGGTTACCTGGAAAGTGCGACCCAGCCCGGCCCGCGCCACCTCGTAGGGCTGGAATTGGTCGATCCGCTGGCCGTTCAGATAGACCGTGCCGCTGTTCGGGGTGATCGCTCCGTCAAGGATGTTGGTCAGCGTGGTCTTGCCGGCGCCATTCGGCCCGATCAGGCCGATCAGTTCGGGTCCGTTGACCTCGAAGGTCACCCCCTTCAGCACATGGAGGCCGCCAAACCGCTTGTGCAGGTCCTTGACCACCAGCTTGATCATTTGACCAACCCCGCTTCGCTGGCAGCATCGCGTTTCGCGACTGTTTCACCAGCGACATGGCCGCGGGCAAAATAATTGATGATCGGGGCGATCAGCCCATTGCGGGCGAAGCGCAGCATCAACATCAGCAGGATGCCGAAGATCACCAGCCGCCACAGCGTCATATCAACCTCAAAGCCGCCGATGTAGAAACTGTTGCGCAACATCTCCAGCGCGAACTCGATGATGATGGCGCCGATTGCCGCGGCGATGAAGCTCTCGACCCCGCCGATTACCGCCATGGCGACGACCAGGCTCATCTGCAGCAGGAACAGGCTGTTCGGGGTGACGATGCCGACATAGTGTCCCTGCACGCCGCCGGCCGCCGCCGCCATCATCGTGGTAATCACGAAAACCAGCACCTTGTAGCGGGTAGTATTCACCCCCAGAGCCGCCGCCGCATCCTGGTCCTCGCGCAGCGCCCGCACGAACAGGCCGAACTTCGAGTGCGACAGCCAGGCCAGTATCGACAGGCAGACCAGCAACAGTGCGAACATCACGAAATAGGGCGGCACCTTGTCGGTCTTGGAGTAGAAGCGGCCGAAGATAGTGACCCCGTTCTCGAACAGCGCCGGCATCTCCATCCCGGCCTGGCCCCGAGTTATCTCAATCTCGGCGCTGATCGTCGCCTTTAGGATCTCGGCAAAACCCAGCGTGAACAGCGCCAGATAGGCGGCCCGCAGGCGCAGGACGAGTAGCCCGACCATCAGCCCGAACACGCCACCCATGATCGTGCCCAAGGTAATCCCGAGCCAGACCGGCATCGACGTCACCTCGACCGTGCCGCCCCAGACATCAATCGCCTGACGCAGGCAATCCTGGGTCAGGGTTGTCGAGGTCACGCCAATCGGGTTGACGATAACCAGCCAGGTGGCGCCAAACTGATACTCGGTGCAAAGCCCGGTCGGCGCGCCGGTCAGATAGAAGTAGTGACTGAACATTGCCGTTGTGTAGGCGCCGATCCCCATGAAGCCGATATGGCCGAACGAGAACTGCCCGGCATATCCCGCCAGCATCGACCAACTCGACGCCAGGATCGCGTAGAAGAAGGCAGTGATCATGATATGCATGATGTAGTCGTAGTCGCCCGCCGAGTAGACAAACGGGAACGCCACGAAGAGGGCCAGCAGGCCGACGCCCATCAGGTAGGGTACTTGTTGGCGCATCTAGACCTTCCCGTGCGTGCCGCCGGCGAACCGGCGGCCGAACAGGCCAGTTGGGCGCAGCAGCAGCGTCAGCGTCAGCACCACCATGCCGTAGGCCGGAATGTAGGACGCCGCTTTCTGGGCATCGGGGATGCAGCCAGTGCCCGCCGCCTCGACCAGCCCGACAATGATGCCGCCCAGAAAAGCGCCGGGCAACGAGCCAAGTCCACCGAGCACGACAATGACGAAAGACCGCATTGCCGGGATGTTGCCGACCTGCGGGAGCCAGGAGAATGCCTGCACCAGCAGCGAACCGGCCAGCGCCGCAATCATCGCGCCCATCGCGAAGGCCAGCATGTTCATACGGTCAGGATTAATCCCGGCGATGGCGGCGGCCTCGCGGTCCTGGCTGACGGCGCGCAGCGCCTTGCCGGTCCAGGTCCGGTGCAAAAAATACAGCAGCGCCAGTAACACCATGATGCAGGCGACAGCGGCGGTGAAGCGTGGATTCGAGATTGAGACGGTGTCGAACAGTTCAAGATTGCCGCGGCTGGTCTTGATCAGCCACGGGTCTTCGGTCGAGGGCAACCTAATCTTCGGAAAATCGAAGAAACGTTGCACCTTCACCGGATTGGCACCGGCCGTTGCCTGCACAAAATATTGCAGCGTAAAGGCCAGGCCAAAGGTGATCAGGATACCATATTCGACCGGCCGATCGATTTTTCCCTGGTACATTGGGGTAAGGAATAGCCGCTCAAACGCTGCCCCCAGGGCGAAAACCGCGGCGCAAGCCATTGCGATTGCCAGCAAAGGATTGATGCCGGGGAACCAAACGGCGGTGATGTAATACACCAGCATGCCGCCGATCATGTAGAACTCGCCATGGCTGAAACTGACGATGCCCAGGATCGAAAAGATCAGCGTCAGGCCCAGCGCCATGAAGCCATAGATGATGCCGATGATCAGGCCATTGGTGAACTGCGAGGCGACGAACGACCCGCTGGCGACGCAGTTGTTCGAAGGATCGGCGATGGCGAAGGCGCCGACGACGAGGAGAACCGCTACGATCGCCGGCAGAACGACCAGTCGGCCACCCAATTCAGGGGTATTGAGCCACAGCGGAATCAGTCCCACCGGGCCAGTTGCGGCCCCAACCGTCGCGCCCACGAAACCGGCATTCGAGGTGTCGAGATCGTGTTGGAGATACCGGCGGCGGATGGCGATGCTGCCGACCACGCCCCATAGAATCATCCAGGCAATGACGCCCCAAAAGATGTCGGGAAATTCCACGCGCCGCCCCGTTGACCGGTGGGTTCAGTCCCACTGTTTCTGAAAAATTCCGCCGGGGCGGTCCTATGCCCCGGCGGTGTTCTCGGTTCGGAAGTCTGTGCCGCTTACTTGCCCACAAAAATCGGTTCGCCGGTCTTGTAGGCATCCGGATAGACAATCGCGGCGTCAGCCGAGCTTTGCCCCTCGACCTGGTACTGGATCATCGTCAGCGCCACATCCGGCCACTGATGCCACCACTCGTCGCCATGGCCGTCGACGCTCGGGTCCTTGCTCGTGCCATAGGGGAAGGTGATCGTGCCCAGCGTTCCCTCGTGAGTGATGCCCTCAAGCGCTGCCACGATGGCGTCGCCATCGGTCGACCCGGCCTCGGTGATTGCCTGGGCGAGGATCGCGATCGAGTCGTAGGCTTCCATCGCATAGCTCTCGACCGCAGACTTGCCAGTGCGTGCCTTATAGGCCGCGGCGAAGGCTGCTCCCTTGGCGTTGAACAGGTTCTCCGGCACGCCGATGCGCTGAATGAACGCGTACTTGCCATCTGGCACGTTGCGCCAGAAGGCGCCGCTCTCGAGCGCGTCCTGACCGGTCTGGAACGGCAGATCCTGCGGCCCAATGCCAGCATCCGCTGCCTGCTGGGTAAAGTTATAGGCCGCCTCGCCGGTCGCCAAAGTGATGATCATGTCCGGGCTCTCGGCCTTGATCCGCTCGACGATGCCGGCATAGTCCTGAGTGCCGATATCGACCGAGAAGGTCACCGCCGCGATGCCGGCCGAGGCCAGCCCGTCGGTGGTCTCCTGTGCCGCCGGGATACCGTAATCGGTGTTCTCGGTCAGGATCGCGACTTTCTTGATGCCAGGCACGGTCACCGCAAACTTCCAAATCATCGACGAGGCCCACGAGCTTAGCGGGGCAATGCGGAAGATGAACTTCTGCTTGTCGCCGGTAATTGTGTCGTTCCAGGTCTCGGCATAGACGACCGGGATGCTGCGGGCATTCGCAACGTCCTTCGACGCGACGCCAACCGAGCTGTGATAGCCACCGCCAACCGCGACCACGCCGTCCTGGGTGATCAGCTTCTCCATGAGCGCCTTGGCCTTCTCGGGCAGACCCTCGCTATCGCCGATAACAACTTTGACATCGCAGCCGAGCAAGCCGCCCGCTGCATTGATATCTTCCTCGGCGATCAGCATCGCGTCGCGCATCGCCTCGCCGCCGACAACGGTGCCGGGTGCGGAAAGCGGCGCGATACCGCCGATCTTGATCGGGCAATCGACCGCTGATGCGGTGCCGGCAGTCAACGCCAGCACGGCGACCGATGCCGTTAGTGCCAGGCTCAGTGATGTTCTCATAGCGCTATCTCCCTTTGAGTGGTCCAGGCACTGTCTGCCTTTTAATGCTATCGGGCCAAAGCGTGTGCAGGCCGATGTTCGTGCCACATCTAATCAAGGATTTCGGGATTGCACAACAGCGATCCGTGCAATGATACTGCGCGCCGAAACCGGTTATGGCCCCCTTTGTAATTCCGAAAGTGAAGAATGTGACGCAAACCTGTGATATCCTTGTAATTGGCGCGGGAATCGCCGGAGCCTCGGCGGCCTGTGCACTGTCCGCCAGCGCCAGGGTGACTCTGCTGGAGCAGGAGAGCCAACCAGGCTACCACACCACTGGTCGCTCCGCGGCGTTATTCACCGAGAGTTATGGCAACTTGACGATTCGCACATTGACCACGGCGGGCCGCGCGTTTTTCGAGGCTCCACCAGAAGATTTCGGCGACCATCCTCTGCTGATCGCGCGCGGCACATTGTTCATTGCCCGCAAGGACCAGATCGGCGCGCTGGAGGCTATGCTCGACCAAACACCGGTTTCCGCGAAGCCGGCCCACCGGATCGACGCAGCTGCGGCGATCGCGTTGAACCCTGCTCTGAACCCGGACTATGTCGCCGCGGCGATTCATGAAACTGGCGCCGAGGATATCGACGTTCATGCGGTTCATGGCGGGTTCCTCCGGGGACTGCGCCACCGCGGCGGGCAGCTGGTAACCGATGCCGAGGTTCGTGATCTGTCGCGGCAGGGTGGCGTCTGGGTCGCCGATACCCGCGCCGGGCGCTTCGCAGCACCCATCGTCGTCAACGCCGCCGGTGCCTGGTGCGACGTGATCGCCGGGCTCGCCGGGGTTCGCCCCTGCGGGTTGGTACCGAAGCGGCGTACCGCCTTCACCTTCGATCCACCTGAGGGCGCGGATATCTCGGCCTGGCCCGCCACCATCGACATCGACGAGCAGTTCTACTTCAAGCCGGAGGCCGGCCGCATCCTCGGCTCGCCCGCCGACGAGACCCCGTCACCGCCCTGCGACGCGCAGCCCGAGGAGTTGGACCTGGCGATCGGTGTCGACCGGATCGAGCGCGCCACCAACCTGACCGTGCGCCATCTGGTCAACAAATGGGCCGGCCTACGCAGCTTCGTCGCCGACAAAATCCCGGTTGTCGGCTTCGAGCCCGGGGTTGACGGGTTTTTCTGGCTGGCGGGGCAGGGCGGCTATGGCATCCAAACCTCGCCGGCTTTGTCGCGGGTGGTTGCGTCCTTGATCGCCACCGGGGATCTGCCGCAGGATCTGATCGCGCGCGGGCTCGACAAGGCTATGCTGGCGCCCGCCCGTCTGCGATAGTCCACTGCGATGATCCGTGCATCAATCAATGAGCTGGGGAGGCAACAATGGCCAAGACGAATAGCAAGGTGATCATAACCTGCGCGGTGACCGGATCGATCCACACCCCGACAATGTCGCCCCACCTGCCGGTAACCGCCGACGAGATCGCCGAATCTTCGGTCGCCGCTGCCGAGGCCGGTGCTGCCATCTTGCATCTGCATGCGCGCGAGCCGGAAACCGGCAAGCCCTCGGGCGACCCGGACCTGTTCATGCGCTTCCTTCCCCGGATCAAGCAGCAGTGCAACGCCGTCGTGAACATCACCACCGGCGGCGGCCAGGGCATGACCCTGGACGACCGCATCGCCGCCGCCAAGCGCACCCGCCCGGAGATGGCGTCGCTCAACATGGGCTCGATCAACTTCGGCCTCTACCCGATGCTGAACCGCTACCAGACCTTCAACCACCCCTGGGAGCGCAAGCATCTGGAGGACTCGAAGGAAGCAATTTTCAAGAACACGTTTGGCGATATCGAGCGCGTCCTGAAGGAGGTTGGCGAGGGTTGCGGCACCAGGTTCGAGTTCGAATGCTACGATGTCGGGCATCTCTATAATCTAGCCCATTTCCTCGACCGCAAACTGGTGAATCCACCGCTGTTCGTCCAGACCGTCTTCGGCATCCTCGGCGGCATCGGGCCGGACCCCGAGAACGTGATGCACATGCGCCGGATGGCCGACAAGCTGTTCGGCGACGACTACCAGTGGTCCATTCTGGCGGCAGGCCGGCATCAGATGCCGCTCTGCACCATGGCGGCGACGATGGGCGCCAATATGCGGGTCGGGTTGGAGGACAGCCTATATCTCGGCAAAGGCGAACTGGCCCCTTCGAACGCCTCCCAGGTCGCCAAGATCCGCCGCATCCTCGAAGACCTGTCGCTCGAGATTGCCACCCCGGACGAGGCCCGCGAGATGCTGGCCCTGAAGGGCGGAGATCAAGTGGATTTTTGAGGGGGGTGTTCCGGCGCATTCGCGCGAGTCACGGCTTTGTGCCAACAGGAGACCTCGCTGTCCCTCCAAAGGAACCGCCTGCCGTTGTCGTCGCCCCATCGCACTACCGGATTCGGCTCGAATTCATCCTTCTCGACTGCAAATGGTCATCGGGAGATTTCCGACTGATCAGAGTGGGTAACGGAAGAATCTTGACAAAGATACAATCTAGGGTTGTGCTGGGTTGTTACTAATAGGACTGAAAGCGATGTTCCGCGTGAAGTTTCGGTCGTGCGAGCTTGGGAATAGCGTTGAATGTTGGTGTGGGTGCGATGTGGATTGGCGAATTGAACGATCGGAATTCCTTAGTGGCTAATTTTGCCATAAATTTCGCTGATGCCCCTGCGCCATCTTTAACGTTTGCGTCCAGCTGGTTCTGGCGCCAACTCCAAATATCGATGGGAGGCAAGAATGAGAACTCAACTATTTCCCGCAACGCTCTTCGGCCTGGGCGTCACGCTCGGTGCTGCGGCGGCATGGGCGGATGGGACTGAATCCCTGGGGACACCAAGCATAGCTATTGGGTCCGGCACCGGGATCGTTGGCGCCAGCATTGGACTAAGGGACGGGCCCGGCACGATCAATATCGATGTCCCCATCGGCGCATCGGTCGAGCAGACTCTGATCTACTGGGGTTGATTTGCCACAGCCGGCAACCAGGACAACGACATCACGGTGGATGGAAACCCTGTCACCGGCAACCCGATGGCCGGAATCGGCGGGCCGACGTTATTCTTCGGGAGCGCCCAGGGCGCCACGTTCCGCGCGGACATAACCGGCCTTGGCCTGGTTACCGACGGAATGAATTCACTCGCCGTGGACGGCCTGGACTGTGACAAGGCCAGCAACGGCGCCGGCCTGTTTGTGATTTACGACGACGGTGTTTCTCCGATCCCGGAGATTCAGGTCAGGGACGGCAACGATCTCGCCGTCAGCACTGGTTCGAATCCAGTGGATACTACCGTCGCGCAGAGTTTAATTTTCCGGTCAGTGCAGTCGACCGCACGGCGGACCTCGTCCTGTTCGTCCATAGCGTTGCTGACGACAGGGATCGTTCGAGTGTGATCGAGATCACCACCAACGGCCCCGGCGGCACGACCGTGGAATTGAACAACCTGCTGGGCAGCAACGATGGCGGCGAATGGGATACCGTGAACATTTCCGTCAATATTCCGGCCGGCACCACCATGCTGACCATTCAGATCCTGTCGGAAGACCGGTTAAACACCGGGGATCTCGAGGCGTCCCTGGACTGGTCCGGCGCCGGACTCGCCGTTCGCGAGGAGGTTCCGCCGACGCTTGACGGCCGGATCACCGGCGGCGGCAGCAACTTCACGGTCGAAGACGTTCGCATCACCAAGGGATTGCAGCTCCAATGCGACCTGCGCGATCCGAACAACTTCCAGATCAACTGGCCAGGCAATTCATTCCATCTGCTGGACCTGACCGCCGCGAACTGCACCGAGGATCCCGACATCATCCAAGCACCGCCGGCTTCTTCGCCCTCCGATACCTTCAACGGCTCCGGTACCGGCAGGCTGAAGACTGGCGGCACCACTGACTTGAACGCGACCGTCGACTTCATCCTCGTGGATGAGGGCGAGCCCGGCGGCAATGATACGGCACGGATCTTGGTCAGGAACGGCAACGGCGATATCGTTCTCTTCGTGGAGAATATCCTCAAGAAAGGAAACTTCCAGACGCACAAGGACTAAGCGGGCGGGACAAGCCGTCTCCATGGTCTTTGGACTTGCGAGTATCAAAGGAGGTCGCCAAACTGGCGCCCTCCATTTTTCGTTATGCTTTTACGGGTCGCTCCGTCCCTCATTCTTCTGATGCTTTCGATCTGATCACCGTGGTCAGGTTTACACCCTCAATTCACCGGCAGCAGTGCTCTCGATCTGGTGTTCGCCCAGATTGAACGGATGTTTGTAGCGGATTGAGGCGAGCTCGCTGATAGCCGCCGTAGGATTGGGCGCAGTTTGGGTGGCAATTCATTGAGGTGGCAGGCGTCAAAGTACAATTAATATCTGATAAAAATAGAATAGTTTCTATATAAAACTTTCCGCTTGCCAATTGATTCTCCTTGATCAGGAAAAACGCAACTAATTAAAATAATATCAACTTTAAGTTGATTGCCTGGCTCGGCACGTGTATATTTTAGATGTGTAGTGAGAGTCGATCAATTGCGGAGTACATGATATGATTACCAGTGGTGAGACCGATGCCAGCGGCGGCGACATTGAACGGCCGTTCCGCTCGGACAAATACCGGGAGGACAACACCCAGACCGGTGATCTATTTGGCGACCTGTTCTTAAACCTCGACGACGACGGCGGCCGGGCCGATTCGATCGTCAGCGATTACGCCGAGTTCCGCGCATCATCTCACGCGCTGTCGGCTGAAGATGCTGGAGATACGCAAAACGCCCAGCGAACCGAATGCGAAATTGAGACGTCCAGCCCAACTCCACAACAGGCGAGTGGTAACCAGGACGATAAGATGGCGGCGATTCGCAAAATGCTGTCGGATGCCGAGGAAGATGCCGATGTGACAACTGAGCCGGATCTTGAAGAGCATGTGGCGCCGGTCACACCGGAGCAGTCCATGCGCGACGGCACGTACGACGATAGCGATGAACTCGATCTGCTACAGTCCCAGATCGACGACCTGACCAACGCGGTACGGTCGGCCAAGGGGCCTTCAGCGCCGCGGGGCTACAACGCCGCCAAATTGCGCCGCTCGCACGACACGCGAGTCAATAAGCTCCGTCGCGCGAAAGAGCGGCGCGAGAAATCCGGGGCCTTCATGACCGGGTTCACGCTCGTGTCGGTGGTGACGGCGACGATGATCGGGCTTTATGTCCTGCACCCGCAAATAATCGCCGCTTCGCCACGGATGGCGCCAGTGATCAACGAGTATGTTGTGACAGTCGACCGCTACCGCTTCGAAGGAAACGAGGCAGCCGCAGAGTGGACCACATGGTTGACTGAGCGCATCGGCAAACTCAGACACAAAGAGGCATAGAGCACGCGCAATTTCGATGCCTCAAATGTCTGCCGGGCTTCGACGACGTGAAGTCGGCGGAACCTGCGCGCGCCGTTGACCACAATTCCAAGCATCTCCAGGTGGCGCTGGGCTTCCCGGCGAAGCAGCCGGCCCATGGCGGGATGCAACCGGCGTTCTCAATTCCGGTCCAGTGAGCATTCAGGTTCGACCGTGTGTGTGCAGCGTGCCGGCTGTGAATGTCCTCTTGCGATCATCCTTTCGTGAGCGTCTAGGTGTAAAACCGAAACCTGTCATTCGTCCGAGTTGGGTTAACATGCGGAAGAGGCCATCCGGAACCGGGTTGTCCGCAGCCGCTCCAGAGCGGCTACAGAGCTATTTCAACGCTTCCAGGACTTCACGATTGGCTATCGGGCTGGCTTATAGACCTTCGCAACTCCCTGCGCTTTATTGAGGGCCGCAACGCCGTCCGCCGCCGTCATCAACACCGTCGTCTTGCTGGCCTTGATCGCCCCCCCGGCACCCACAGCAATCGCAACCGCCGCCATGCTCTCATTGTTTGGCGCATCGGCGATGATGACAAAGTCATAGTCGCCGAAGCAAAGCCACGCACCGACGAGCTTGCCTCCTGCAGCCTTGCACGCCGTGCGCGCCACAGTCTCGACGCGGTTCTTCGGGGCCTTCATTTGCGCGGCCCAGGATTCAGGGGTGTAAGCGGCCTGATACATAAAAAGCGGCATATTTTATCTCCTCCTCTGTCCTAGTCGGCTTGAGCCCGAAATGGTCAGCGCGCTAGGTTAGCGCAGTTTATCTGAAATTGCCCATTCGAGCCAGTTTCGGACCCGAACAGCTGATCCGCCTGATCGCCTCCCGTGGGCTCGGGCCAGTGCCCTCGATCAGCGCGAAAACTGTGCGGTTTGCTCTTTCAGAGCTTATCCTCCGCATTAATGCCTCATCCGAGTACAACACCATCGATCAGATTGTGCGAGAGCAGCGTCTCGCTGTCCAGATTTCGATCTGCGGGGGAAAGACGCAACTTATCCAGACAGGTGCCAAGCGTTCGGAGCGACCTGACAGCCTGGTCGAGCGAACAGCAGCGAAACCGCACCGTCGCCCCGGCGGGAAATTGGACAAATCGGAACATATCCGCCCGTGAAATCACTGCGATCTTTGTGTAGCCGCCTGTCGTCTGCCGATCAGCGCCAAGCACGATCGGGCATCCATCGCCGGGAAGCTGGACGCTGCCAAGCGCGATCCCGTCGGAGACGATATTGTAGCCCCGGTCCGAATGTCTCAGCACTGGCCCATCAAGCCGAATACCCATCCGGTCCGACCGCGCGCCAATGGCCCAGGCGCTCTCCAGAAACGCCGCCCATGACGCGGGCTCAATATGATCAATCTGCGGTCCCGGCAACACGGCAATGGCCGCCGGGCCATGCGGCATCGGATCGATCAGCGCCAACTCCGGTGCCACCAGACCTTGGATTGGTATCGTCGCGTCTCCGCCCAGCGCACCCATGCCGGTCCCGCCAAGCCCCGATCGCGCATGAAACGACCGGCTGCCAAAGACCGGCGCCAGATCAAGACCGCCGCGAACCGCCAGATATGCGAACACCGCTTCCGGCCCCGGCCCAACGCGAAGCGACTGGCCCGGTGCCAGCCGATATCCCCGACCTCCCGCCACCGGAACAGCGACCCGCGCATCCCCAACTGGATCGAGCTTGCCGGGTCAATGATCCCTTCCTCGGCACCGCGCCGGAACGGCGTGCCGGCGGAGTATTTCTTGCCGCCGAAATAGCTGCGCCAGGTGTCCGAATGCGCGTCAAAGTGCACCAGCGACAACGGCCCATGCCGCCGCGCTACGGCACGCAGCGCCGGCAATGAGACCGAATGGTCGCCGCCCAGCGAGATCGGCACGACCCCGTTCGAGGTCAGCGCATCGAGCGACGCCTCAAGCCTTTCGAGCGATTCCTCGAGGTATCCCGGCACCGCGCTCGCATCCCCGGCATCCGCCACCGCCAGCCGTTTGAACACGTTGACATGTCCTCGGTAGGGATTGATTGGCCGCAGCATCACCGACATCGCCCGCACCGCCTGCGGCCCAAACCGCGCGCCAGTGCGGAACGGCGACCCGGAATCAGACGGCAGCCCCAGGATAGCCGCATCCAACCGCGCTCCCGGCTGCGCCTCGGGCAGCCGCATGAAAGTCGCCAGCCCGCAAAACCGCGGGCTGTCCAGACTGTCGACCGGCAGAAAGCCGCTCATGCCGGGGCACCCGCCATCAGATAGCCGAATGCCGACAGAGTATGTGTTTTCAGCACGTGAAAAACCTCCTCGATATCCACATATTCATCCGCCATCGCCACGTTGAACGGGGTGATGCCGTAGACAAATGCCGGAATGCCCAGCCCACGCCACAGCCGCGCGTCAGTGCCCGGCAGGCTGATGATGGCCGGCGGGCGGAACCTTTCTGGCTCCGGCTCAGATATCCGGGCACGATCGTCATCGGCAGCCCGGAGTTCTAAATACCGTATGCGGCTGCTATCGAGTCGGTTACGATGCCATCGATCTTCTTGTCGGCCAGATCGCGCATCGCGTCGGATCACCTCGCCGCCCGAACCAACCGCGACGTTCATAAACAAATTCAGCGGCGCCGGGGTTTGGCCAATCGCGATACCAACCGACGCCAGCGCTTCGTGCAGGTTCCCCTGGCAGCTTCGATGGCCGTCGGCGCAGCCAAGCTCGCGATACAGCTCCGGGCTGCAGGCGCATAGCAGACTATCGTGGATGCCCGGCGAGGTGTCCCCGGTCAAAGTCAGGAACTCCCGGCGCTGGGTTGTGAACAGCGTATCGCCAACCCGTGGTATCGTCCGGCTCAGCCTGGACCGCGTGTGCTCCATCGACAGGAACTCGGTCGGACCGGATACGCAAAATGCCCAAGTGTCGACGGCCTGGGTCCCGAATATATTGACAAGCTCCACCGCCAGGACCAGCGCAGTACCGTGCCCTGCCGGGACGGTGAAAACGTCTGAAGCCCTGGCCATCGTCGCAATCCCTACGTCCAGACCCCGCCACCGCAGGCCCGCTCGGAAACTCAACGCCGATCGGTGGGCAGAATCCAGTGGAAAACGGATCGCATCGCCGCCATGCTCCAACGTTGATGTGGCGTCGATGGGCATCCTGCCGTTCTGCCGCATCCCATCAGGGTAATAACCGTGCCCGCGCCAAAACCCCGGCGCCAGCCGCTCAGGGAGTGTCTCATGCAGATCGAGCCGACTCGCCTCCTTGCCGACCTCCACCATCTGCGCAGCTTCGGGCGCCACGGCACCGGTGTCGTCCGCCCGGCATTCTCGGCCCCCGACATTGCCGCCCGCGAGTGGCTGGCTTCGATGATGCGTGAGGCCGGGCTCGAGCCGGTATTTGATGCGGCGGGCAATCTGTTTGGCTTGCCACCGGGTCCCGGCCCCTGCCTGATGATGGGTTCACACTCTGACACCCAACCTGAAGGCGGCTGGCTTGACGGTGCTTACGGCGTCATCTCGGGGCTCGAGGTAAGCCGTGCCGCACGCGATCACGTGCCCGTCGCCGTGGTTTCCTTTCAGGACGAGGAGGGCCGGTTCGGCGTCCTCACCGGAAGTAAAATCTGGTCTGGCGGGCTGACGCTTCGGGACGCCGACCAACTCCAGGACCTCTCGGGCGAGACCTTCGCCACCGCCCGGGCGCGCATGGCCCATCTCGCCGGACCAGGATTTGTCGACCCTGCCCGCTTCTTCGGTTTCATCGAAACCCATATCGAACAAGGCCTATGGCTCGATCTCGCCGGCGAGGCTGTGGGTGTTGTTGAATCGATCGTTGGGATCGGCCGCATGTTCGTCACCTACCAGGGCGAACAGAACCACGCCGGCACCACGCCAATGGACCACCGCCGCGATGCCTTCCAGGGCCTTTCCGCCTTCAATGCGCGCTTAAACGAAGCGCTCGCCGCTGTGGCGACGCCGACCACCGTCTGGACCATCGGCCATGTCGAGATCCAGCCCGGCGCGCCCTCGATCGTTCCGGGGCGGGCCAGGTTCTCAGTCCAGTGGCGCGACGGCGAAGCCGATCGTATGGCCCGGATGGCAACGATCGTCAGCCAGACCGCTGAGGCAGTTGCAGCCGAACGCGGGCTCGGCTGTACGCTCGATCAGGGCATTCCCGTCCAGCCCCGCAAGTTCGACGACGGCTGTGTCAGGCGCTCGCCACCGCCGCGGATCAGGTGGCGCCGGGCCGCTGGCGCCGCATGCCATCAGGCGCGCTCCACGATGCCACCAATGTCGCCAAGCTGATGCCATCGGCGATGCTTTTCGTGCCGTCGATCCGCGGCATCAGCCACAGCTTCGAGGAAGACACCGCCGAGGCCGACCTGGTTACCGGTGCCGAAGTCATGCTGGGCGCCGTCGCACAACTTGGCGGTGCAAGCTGATCTTGATGCGCCCGTGAGGGAGCGATTTTTGGCCAAACGGGCCTCCGCCAGATGCCGCTCAATACCATGGGGGTGAATGTGAGCGCGGCGTTGCCAACCCGCCTTTACGTCATAAACACCCTTTGATCCGCCGGATCGCCTCGCGGATATTGTCGATGCTGCTGGCGTAGGAAAACCGCAGGTAGCCCTCGCCCCAGGCGCCGAAACTGGTGCCGGCGACGGTGGCGACGCCGACCTCACTCAGGAAGCGGTCCTGCGCCTCGCGCGCGGTCAGCCCGGTCCTCTCGATGTTGGGGAAGGCATAGAAGGCGCCGGCGGCATCGGCACAGCGAAAGCCTGGGATCTGGTTCAGCTCGGAGACGATGATCCGGCGCCGCTCGTCGAAGGCCGCCACCATCTCGTGAACCGCATCCTGAGGGCCGGTCAGTGCGGCGATGCCGGCATGCTGGGTCGCCGCGTTGACGCATGAGTGGTCGTTGATGCACAGCCGGATCGCATGATCGACCAGCTGTTGCGGCCAAACCGCATAGCCCAGCCTCCAGCCGGTCATCGCATAGGTCTTGGACCAGCCGTCCAGCATGATCAGCCGGTCTCGTATCTCCGGATATTGCAGCAGGCTGACATGCTCGCGCCCGTCATACAGCATCTGGCTATAGATCTCGTCCGACAGGATGGCGACGTGGGGGTGATCCATCAGCCCGGCGACAAGGCGATCAATCTCCGCCTTCGGGGTGACGCCGCCGGTCGGGTTGGCCGGGCTGTTGATGATGATCAGCCGAGTTCTGGGGGTGATCTGGGCCAGCAATGCCTCCGCATTGAAGGCGAACCCGTTCGCCTCCTCCAGCGCGATCGGAATCGGCGTGGCGCCGCTGTATTTGATCACCGACTCGTAGATCGGAAAGCCCGGATTGGGATACATGATCTCGGCGCCAGGCTCGCCGAACATCAGCACCGCGAAAAACATCGTCGGCTTGCCGCCGGGCACGACGACAACATGATCCGGGCTGACCTCGACGCCGTGGCGGCTGTGCAGGTCGGCGGCGACGGCCTGGCGCAGCGCCGGAATCCCGTTCGCCGGGGTATAGCCGTGATGCCCGTCGCGCAGCGCCTTGATGCCTGCCTCGACGATATGGTCCGGCGTGCGGAAGTCCGGCTGACCGATGCCGAGGTTGATGATGTCCTTGCCCTCGGCCGCCAAGCGCTGGGCGCGGGCCAGCACCTCAAAGGCGGATTCGGTTCCTAGGCGGGTGAGCGAGGCGGCTGGATGGAGCATGTTGGGGGATCTCTTTGCATGGTGGAACGGATCATCTATCATCGGATTCTGCACCGTGTCCCCGCCATGCACAAGACGTGCGATCATATGCGGGTTCGGGCTTGTAGCGGCGCACACCTTGGTGTTTGATCCTGATCCGACCAGGCAAGGAGCCAACCATGACCGCCCAAGCAGACCAACGCCCCAACGAACGGATTGTCTACTTCAACGGCAAGTACATTCCCGAGAGCCAGGCGCTGGTGCCCTACCGCGAGCGCAGCTTCATCTTCGGTGATGGTGCCTTCGACATGACCCGCACCTTCAACCACCGCATCTTCAAGCTCGACGAGCATCTAGAGCGGCTCTACCGCTCGCTCCGCGCGCTACGTCTCGATGCGACGATGCCAATCGAGAAGATGGCCGAGATCAGCCGGACAGTGGTCGAGAAGAACCTTCATCTGCTGGGCGAGGGTGAGGACTACTGGCTCGGCCAGCGCATCACCCGGGGTGTGCTCAAGGCAGAGGGCGACAACTGGGATCACTACGGACCGACGGTGATTGTCGAATGCCTCCCGATCCCGTTGGCCGATCGCGCGACCCTGTACCGCGACGGTATCCAGGTCGTGGTGCCTTCGGTGCGCCGGGTGCCGCCGGAGGCGGTGACGCCGCGCGCCAAGAGCCACAACTACCTGAACCTGGTGATGGGCGATCTGGAGGTGCGGGCGCAGAACCCGCAGGCCTGGGCAATTCTGCTGGATATGAACGGCAATCTCTGTGAGGGCCTTGGCAGCAACATCTTCCTGATCCGGGATGGCGAGTTGCTGACCCCGCGCGAAAATTTCGTCCTGCCCGGTGTAAGCCGCCAAACCGCAATCGATCTGGCGCGGAAACTCGGCATCCCGTTCCGCGAGGCCGATCTCGACCTCTATGACGGCTACAATGCCGACGAGGCGTTCATCACCTCGACCAGCCTGTGCATCTGCCCGGTCGCCAGCATCAACGGCATGGCGATGGGGGCGGGCGCTTACGGGCCGATCACCAAACGGCTGATCGACGCATATGTCGAGCTGGTCGACTGCGATTTCGTGCAGCAGTACCTGGACCGGCTTGCCTAGGCTCTCGGCAAACGCGCCGCGCCGCGCCGCTAAGGTACTATTGGCGCTGCGGCAAGGATAGCCTCGCGATGCAATACTTCAGCTTTCTCGACGACGATCAGGTCCAATATGTCCATGAAGCCTCGCTCGAGGTTCTGGCCGAGGTTGGGCTGATCGTTCGCAACGAGAAGGCTAGGCACCGCTTCGCCGAGTTTGGGGCGCTGGTCGACCATTCGACTGAGCTCGTGAAGATTCCCGCCAAGGTGGTCGAGAAATACCGCGCCATGGTGCCGCCGACGATCACGCTGCGCGGGCGCGACCCGCAATTCGATGTAACCTTCCCGCGCCAGCTGCCGGTCATCGCCACCGCCAGTTCTGCCCCGGATGTCGTCGATCCGGTTGCAGGCGTCACCCGTCGCGCAACCTCCGCCGATATCGCCAACATCGCCCATCTGGTGAACGCGTTGCCGGGGTTCGACGTGTTCTCGATCTCGGTATTGGCGGATGATGCTCCGCCGGGCCAGTTCAGCCTGTCGCGGTTTTATCCGGCGCTGAAGAATTGCCTCAAGCCGGTGCGCACGTCGGTCATCGATTTGCGCGAGGCCCAGCAGGTGTTGAAGCTTGGCGAGTTGATCGCCGGATCGAAGGCGGCGTTCTGGGAGCGGCCCTTCATAAATTTCGGCTATTGCTCGATCGTCTCGCCGCTGACCATGGATTATGACAGCACCGAGATGCTGATGTTCTTCGCTGAGAACGGCGTCACTGCCTATGGCACCGTCGCGCCGATGGGCGGGCTGTCGACGCCGCTGACGCTGTCCGGCATGCTGACCCTGATGAACGCCGAGTGGCTGGCGGCGGCGACCCTGGCGCAGATGTCGAAGCCGGGCACCGCGTTGATCTACAACTTCCTGCCGGTTTTCGCCGATATGCGCGACGGCGCCTATGCGCCGGGCGCGATTGAAATCGGTATGATGAATTCTGCCGTCTGCCAGATGGCACGGTATTATGATGTGCCCTCGGGCGGATATCTCGGGTTGACGAATTCGAAGATCAGCGACGCGCAGGCCGGGTTCGAGAAGGGCATGTCGCCGCTGATGGGGGCGTTGTCCGGCGTCGATTTTATCGTCATGGGCGGGCTGATGGATGCGCTGATGTCGTTCGATTTTGGCCAGGTGGTGATCGATGACGAAATTGCCCGGATGATCAAGCATGTGCGGCGCGGTTTCGGTTTTTCAGCCGAGGCTGTCTCGCTGGACGAGATCAAGGCGACCGGCCCGGCGGGCATGTTCGCGGCCAATCCGCAAACCTTCAAACGGATGATGACCGAGACCTTCATGCCCGATCTGGCCGACCGAAAACTGCGCGAGCAGTGGGTCGAGGAGGGCGCCTCGACGATCCATCAGCGGGCAATGGACAAGGCGCTGGGCATCTTGTCGATCCCCAATGCCGCCGCGCTGGATGCGGCGGTGGATGCGCGGGTCCGGGCCGGATTCGATGGACTGGTCAGGGGCGACTCGGTTCTGCCCGAGGGCTGGACCCGCGAAGTCGCCTCGACCGCCCCAACCCGGTTGCGCCGGGTTAATCGTCGTCGCGGCGGATGAAAAAGCCGCTCCCCAACCGGTCCCGGATTGCCGTCATCGGCGGCGGTGCCATCGGTGCCAGCATTGCCTATCACCTGACCCTTGCGGGCGAGCGTGATGTGCTGCTGCTGGAGAAGACCCGCCTGACCGACGGAGCCACTTGGCACGCTGCTGGCCTGGTCGGCCAGTTTCGTGCCCTGCCGAGCCTGACCCGGCTGATGCAGGACAGCGTCCGGCTGTTCGAAACCCTGGGTGCCGAGACCGGGCAGGAAACTGGCTGGAAGCCGGTCGGCAGCCTGCGGGTCGCCGCCAGCCAGGACCGCTGGATGGAATTCCTGAGGGCCGCAACCGCCGCGCGCAGCTTCGGGTTCGAGATGCAGTTGTTGTCGCCGGGCGAGGCGCAGGCACTCTATCCGCTGCTATCGACGGATGGTCTGGTTGGTGCGGCCTATATCGCCGATGACGGATATGTTGATCCCTACAGTCTGACCCAGGCCTACGCCAAGGGTATCCGGGCCAATGGCGGGCAAATCTTCGAGGGGGTCATGGTCACCGGCCTGACCCGTGTGGGCGACCGCATAACTCATGTGGTCACCGATCAGGGCACCATTGAGGCTGAGGTGGTTGTCAACGCCGCCGGTCTGTGGGCCCGTCAGGTTGGCTGGATGGCGGGAGTGAGCCTACCCGCCGGGATCGTCCAGCACCAATACATGGTCACCGAGAAAAGCGACCTGATCCCCGACGGCCTGCCGACCTTTCGCGACCCCGATGGCGGCTACTATGCCAAACCTGAACCCGGCGCGCTGGCGGTTGGTGGTTGGGAGCGTGCGACCCTGCCGGTCAACCCGGTCGAGGGCTTTCCGTGGCAGAATGCCCATCATCTGTTCGACGGCGATTATGAGCGCATGGCCGAGGTGTTCGAGCCTGCCGCGCGGCGTATCCCGGTCCTAAACGACCTCGGCATGCGGACCATCATCAACGGCCCGATCCCAATCTCGCCGGACGGCGAGCCGGTGATGGGGCTAGCACCGGGGCTGGATAACTTCTATCTCGCCTGCGCCTTTACTTCGGGCATCGCCGCCTCGGGCGGCGCTGGCAAGGCGATGGCGCACTGGATCCTGGACGGCGACCCCGGCCTCGATCTCTGGGCCTTCGATGTGCGCCGGTTTGGCCCACTGCATACCAATCCCAGCTATCTCCACGCCCGCGCCGTCGAGAGCTACAGCCGCTACTACGACATCCATTGGCCGGGCGAGGAGGGTAAGGCGGCGCGCGGTGCCCGGCGCAGCCCGCTGTATCAGATTCTGAAGGCCAAGGGTGCGGTCTACGGCTCGAAATTCGGGTGGGAGCGCGCGAATTGGTTTGCGATCGGCGGCAATGCCCCGGCCACCGGCTGGCAACGTGAGGGTGAGGCCGAGACCATCGGTCGGGAGCACCGCGCCGCCCGCGAAGGCGCGGTGACAATCGACATGAGTTCGTTCACCAAGTTCGAAATCACCGGCCCGCGCGCCTGCGCCTTTCTCCAGCACATGGCGGTCGCCAATGTCGACAAGGCGCCCGGCGGGGCGGCCTATACCCAGCTATGCAATGCGCGAGGCGGCATCGAGGCCGATGTCACCATCATCCGTCGCGCCGAGGAACGCTTCTGGCTGATCACCGGCTCGGCGCTGGGGGTGCGCGACGGCGGCTGGCTGCGCAGCAATCTCGCGCGGTTTGGCGGCGGGGTGGAGATCCGCGACATTACTGCCAGCCATGGCGTCATCAATCTGGCCGGTCCGCTGGCGCGCGAGGTGCTCGAGCGCGCAACTGACGCCGATGTCAGCCATCTGGGCCATTCGTTCATGACCGCCCGCGAGATCAATATCGGCTACGCCCCGGTGCTTGCATTCCGGGTGACCTATATCGGCGAGTTGGGTTGGGAGCTGTATATCCCGGTTGAATATATGCAACATGCCTACGAGGTGTTGCACGAAGCCGGCGCCGGTGTTGGGCTGATCGATATCGGCTACAAGGCTATCGACAGCCTGCGGTTGGAGAAGCG